>OGFJ01000010.1_pt1 | contig 150828 bp, 226 predicted proteins | sample 1570861 | NCBI WGS metagenome assembly OGFJ01 (sample SAMEA2582060, study PRJEB24529) | metagenome | biome: Human gut stool | place: China | collected 2011
AAAGTCAGCTCTGTGTTTTCGTCATATCCAATTTCATTTAATTTATTAATCAGATTTACTACTTTCATTTACACCTCCTCAATTTTCGTAAGAATCTATCACTTAACCTATCTCTCATCAACTAATTCTTCTAACACACCACCAACTTCAGCAACAATAATTCCTACTGCTAATGGAATAATCGAACCATTCACTAATGTTACAATTCCACCAATTACTCTGATTGCTGATTTTCCTAAACTAATAAATAAATGTCCTTTACTGTTCATTTCTGATTTCCTCCATAACTTCTTCTACTATGTATTCACAATTTGATTCTGTAGAAGCAATTTCTTCATATTTAATATTGTACTGATTTAACTTATCAATAATTTCTTTTCTTACTTCTTTTGCTTCGTCTTCATTTTGGAATCTCCCTTCGTTTTCATAAGAATGGTGTCTTGTGAGTAGATAATTTCTATTATTGTATGAATTAAACACATTCAGTACAGTCTTATTAAAATCTTCTCCCAACACTTTGTCAGTATTATATACAGCACACAAGATTAATGGAGAATCAACTACCATAACCTGCACTTTATTCTTAACTCTACCCATCTTGAATGATTGTTTGCCAAATAAATATTCTTGATGTTTGAATACCTCTCCATTATTTTCATATACTTTGTCTTTGGCAAACTCTGAAACGTATTCAGCATTGATACCGTGTCTTTTTAATTGTGCTGTAATATCCATTGCACAGGTACTCTTACCTGCTGATGGTTCACCAAACAAATTTACAACAATTGTGTCCATTTTTTACCTCCAATCTTCCAAAGAAACTGTCGTTTATTTTGTTTCGTATTTAGCTTTTAATCTTTCTAATTCTGCAAGTTCTTTTTGTTTAATTTCTTCTTCTTTTCTTATTCTCTCTTTTTCTTTGAATGGTGCTACGAATTTATCATTCATCAATTCAATATTCTTTTCGTAAATTTTCCCATCTCCATAAGAACGAAGTTCAGCTAAATAATCTTGAGCAATTTTTTCTGCTAATCTCCTATCATCATGATCAATATTGACAATAAAGCATACCCAGTTATTTTTAAGTAACGTACCTTGTCTTACGCTATTACATCTTAAATCATTATCAATATAGCAATTATACCTTTCAGGTTCTTCTCTCATAACCCATCTGTTTTCATCATCTTTACAATCAAATAAAACTTCATGACAGTATTTTAATGATACTTTTGATAAATCTTTTTCATTAGTTAAATCTTTTAATGGCTTTACATAGTCACCATCCCCACATAAACAGCAATATTTTTCTGCATCTTGACGATTGTTGAAATATCCGACTACATACCAGTCACTATAACAACCACCAAATACTCCATAAACCATATTTATACCTCTCTTTCATATAAATGACAGACATAAAATCCGTCTTTCCTTGGCTTTTTGAGTCTCCAAAACGCCCTATTTATGGGCATTCCAAGACCTCAATTTTCTCAAATATGAAAATACTGTTCATTGTTTCAATGAATACTGCACTTGCTGTACTGATTATTGATACAACGCTACTTGTTCGCAAACACATATTGCTATAATCTGAACCATCAGCATTTTTAAGATAATTTATAATCATTGGTTTTCCAAGTTTAACATTATCCAAATCTAGCTCTACAGTTCTTCCAATTCTCATCGGATATCTGCCATCGGTTCTGTCTTGACCTCTTTCACCCTTTGTTCCTGAATGAGTTATTTTTGTTATTTTATATTCCATGTAATTCCTCCCACTGCATTATTCTCTTAAAATACTAACTTTGGATGAGCTGTATCATACAAACACTGCTGTAAGTGAGTCTGTTTCTTACTTACGCCCTCTTTACTGATAGCCATTCTCAAAGCACCAGTTTGAGCAACCAAATCACATTTTTTCTTTGCTCTTGTAATTCCTGTATATAATAATTCTCTTGTTAAAAGGGAATATGATGAAAAATCAATGCCGAAAATAACATGATCGAACTGAGAACCTTGAGACTTGTGAACTGTAATCGCATAACCAAGTTCAATACTATTAACTTGTGTTCCTTCTACGTATACCTCTCCAATACCCATAAATGAAATAAGCACTGCTTTATCTTCTGGAAATACCTTTTTAATAATACCAAGATTACCATTAAAGATAGGTGGATTGGTTTTGTATGTATTCTGTGTATTGATAACTTTGTCTCCTTCTCGAAGAATTGTTACTTTGCCCTGTGATACAACCTCAATCTGTTCTTTATTGTCGTTTTCTGGATTATATAAATCCTGAATCGTATTATTGATGTTATAAGTGCAAGCATCACCTTGTTTTTTAACGGGAACAAGTATCTGAGTTTCCATAACATTGAAGTTCTCTGTGTTCATTACTTCTGAAAATCTCTGCATTATTTTATAGAAAGTATTACTCTTATCTGAATAACAATCTAATGATAAATCCTGCAATTCTCCTCTTGTCTCTGTACCAACCCAGTCTTTTTCTACAATCTGTATTCCTTTACGAATACGCCTTGCTTCTGTAACAATGGCTGATGCTGCTGCTTGTCTATGTACTTGACTAAGATATACCGTAGGAATCTCAGGAGAATTGATCATATCAAACGCAATGTTACCACACCCAATTGACTCTAACTGTCCCATATCTCCAAGACAGATAAGCTTTGCCCCTGAAGGGATTGCTCTTAAAAGATAATAAAAAAGATAAGCATCAACCATTGAAATCTCATCTACGATTACAATGTCAACATCCAATGGGTTTTCATCATGATATGTAAAGCCATTCTTCCCCCCTTCATCAGTACAAGGATATTTAAGCAATCTATGAATTGTATATCCTTCTTCTCCTGTGATCTCAGCCATTCGAGAACTTGCACGACCAGATAAAGCACACTGTACATATACATAATCTTTCAATGCTTCAAGAAAAGCAGACACGGATGAACTCTTACCTGTTCCAGCTTCACCATGAATAACAACTACATTGTTTTCAAGTGCTTCTTTTACACCCATTCGCTGTTCTTCTGTAAACTGCCAACCATTCCTATGCTCGACATGCTTGATTGTATCTTCCCAATCACCATATGTAATCTCTGATTTTGCATCTCTTAATCGGATTAATTCTTTGGCAATTTTATCTTCAATATTGTAGAATTTTCTAAGACCAATCTGTGTCTTATCTTCATTCCACCACAGCTCATCACCCATATCATGAATTGCTTCTGTAATATTCATATCGGGTACATCTTCGCCAAGTTCATCAATAATTGCCCCCATTAACTCATCAGGTGTAATCCATGAACAACCATTCTGACCAGAATCTTCAAGGTATTTGTAGATAAAGGCACTAATACGTTGAGAACAAAATTCTTCCATTCCACTATCAAGTGCTATTTTATCTGCTGTTTTCCAACCGATTCCTTTTACTTCGTTACATAAGATATATGGATTATTTTTAACCTTTTCAACAACTAAATCAGGTGAATTATATCGTTCCATTAATCTATTCACCATATTGTTCGTAAGGTTATACTGTTCCAACTCTGAGAAGATTTTTGCTAAATGGATATTCCGATTAAATCTTTCAATCCATCGTGCAGCCGTGTCTAGTCCACAACCTCTGACCTTTACTAAATCTTCTGCCTTGTTATTCTTCAAAGAATCAAATGGATCATCCAATGCGTCATACATATTTTCAATCTGAAGTGGAGTGAATAAAGTGGACAAGAATTTCTTCTGTCCAACTTTGTCATTCTCATTAAAGGTAATGGCACTATAGATTGATATGATATTGTATTGTCCTCCCCATTTAGGATCTTCTACATAATCTGCCACTAATACATATGGATTACCTTCAACCAACTGTGGCATTGTACCTTTGATTATGATTTGATTGAATCTATCGGTCTTAGGTTTACCCTCTTTGACCTTATCTACTGAGACAACAGCAATTCCAAATTCGTTTTTATAAAATCGTATTGTCTCTACACTACATATAATTTTTATTCTATTTTCTGATGCCATTAATCCTCACTTTCCTTTTAATCAACTTTTGTTCTTTCAGATTGAAGTAACAATGTACCATCTAAATGTATCTCTTGAACTTTATTTACCGTGTGCTGGTAAATTGTGTCTTTGTAAATCATTGGTCTGAAACTATCATCCCTTCTGATTCCTGCCACAACAATCTTTGAACCTCTACTTAACCAGCTTCTTTCAAGTACAGTCTTCTTATCACTATTCGGATCAAGCTTTGCTGAAATTTGTTTATTATAAAATGCATAGTGACCTTTATTAAACTTCACATGTACTGCACCATATTTTGTAAGAAGTGTAACCATACAATGCAAATTATCAGCATTGATAACTGTTCCTGCTATTCTTGAAATCTTAAATTTAGGCATTTTCTTTGGTGAACCATCAATATAGCGAGTGTAATAATCGTAAGGTTCTGGTTCTTCTGGTAAATCGAAGAAATTAACTATGCCATATAGTTCTTCATTAATATTCTCCAATTCATGCTCACCATCATAGAAACTTAATGCTTGCATAGACCAAGAAGGTAATGTACCATCAGCATATTGATTCCAAACAGTTTTAAATAAAGCTTCATTATAGAGATTCAATGTATCAGTATTGTCAAACCAATCCTTTAATGGCTGAATGTATTTATCTACCTCTTTAGTAAACAATTTTTCTGATACGATATAATATTCTCCTTTTATTTTAACTACTGAGTCTTCTGTGAAATGTTCCTTGAAAAAGGGCTGAGAATTGTTGTCGAGAATATAATAACCATCATGATATCCTCTTTTTGGTACTTTCTTTCCTTCATCTATATGCTTTTCATACAATCCTTCATCATCTAAAACATATTTTTTGAAATTAACCATACGTTTTGCCAAATCTAATGATTCAGGAATAATACCCAATTCTGTCATTTTTGCGAACTGTTGCATTGTAATTTTGTCACTTGGAGTAAAAGCATAGTTTTTTAAATACCAACGCATTGTTTCTTTTCTATCTGATGAGTGTAATTCTGTAAAGCAACCAGCTTTAATTAATTGAACCATTTTTGACTTGGTAATAAGCTTTGTATCAAGCATTTTACGAGCGAAATCTTCCATAGAATTAAATGGTCTGTTCTGAATAATTGCTTGTACAATATCATCGCCTATACCATTGATACCCTTTAATCCAAAAATGATACGATTGTTCTCAACATCTGCTTTAAAACCAAAGTCTGCTGAGTTGATAAGTGGAAGTTCTACTTTAACATTCTCTTTTTGAACAGCCGCTATTGCTATTGCCATCTTTCCATAATTGGTAGAATCACCTGCATTTTCATCTACTGCACCAGAATCTACAATTAAATTCGCTGTTTGCCAGTAAATCGGGCTGTATTTATAACACAAATTCAACTCTTGAAGACCTATAATCGAGTAGGCTAGTGTATGACTTTTATTGAATCCATACCCTCGCTGGGTACAAATAAGCACATTCCACACATAGTTCGTTAAATTCTTTGATAAATTCTTCTCTTTCGCATTAGCAAAGAACTCTTCTTGTAATTGTAAGAACTCTTTTGGTTTCTTCTTTGCAACCGCTTTTCTTAACCTATCACCCCAAGCTAGTGAGAAACCACCAATCTTCGGATGCATTGTTAAAAGTACCAAATACTCCTGGGCTTCACAGATACCAAATGATACTCCAATAATATCTTTCAGAATATCTTGTTCTTCTTGTGTCAGACCATATTCAGTCATTTCATCGTACCAATACTGGATATTTTCTCTAAAACGAGCATATTTCTGTAATGGTGTTTCAGCACCTTTTTCCTGTGCCATAAGTCGCAATACTGAGTTAATGGTTGCTAATTCATCGACAGAAGCAGGTTTTGCTAATGCAACCGCCTGTACACCACTCTCTTTCTCCATCTGAAAGAATGACATTACTTTGTGATTCCAAAGCATTTCCCACATATCTTTAGCATTACGTTCCAAAGTATATACACCAATATATTTTTCATAAGTAGCTTTCAATGAACCTTGCCATTCTATTACATTATTCTCCAAAAGCAGTTCCAACTCTGCTTGCATTTTATCCAAAGCATCAATACAAAGCAGATCGACCTTAATAAGAGAACAATCTTCACACATATGTAAATCAAACTGAGTAATAACATCACCTGAATTTGTTTTCATAAGTGCTGTTGTATCTGTAAATGGTCTATCAACTAAGATAATTCCACCTGCATGTGAACCTACACCATTGACAAGTCCTTCTATCTTCTGTGCAGCTTCCCATAATTCAGGATATTTATTCATTTCTGTAACAAATTCTTGTACAGGTGGGTTATCATCATCACCATAATACATTTGTGATAAAGTTCTTAATTGACCTCTATCGGCTACAATCAATGAACTAATATACTGAGCTATATCATTGTCAATCTTCAAACCACGAGCTGCTGTTAAGATAGCACTTCTACTCTTTTCAGTTGATAGTGTCATAACCTTGCTAACTCTATCTTCTCCATATGTATCTTTCATAGCTTGAATAACTGCTTCACGCTTTGAACCACATATATCAATATCAATATCCAAAACAGAAGCACGTTCTGGATTCAAGAATCTCCAAGGATACGTCTTTGTTTTTTCTCTTAATGGATTAATCTGTGTGATACCAAGAATATTTAATAGACAGAAACCTACACCAGAACCTCGACCAGCCCCTACTAATGTACCTGCACTCCAAGCAATCTGTACATCAATAGCAATCTGAAGAAGATATTTAGACCAACGAACCTTCATTTTTTCGGATGAATCCTTTATATAATGAAGACATTCGTTTATTTTTTCATAAGCTTCGTCTGTTTGGTAATAAGGATCTGTGTCAATATAAGCAACAATATCTCTTACTAAATGCCTATCACAATCGTATTCGGAATGATAAAACTCACTTAATAAGGGGATTTGATTCTTAAACTTTTCATACAATTCTTTGTTCGGTTCAGAGGTATTTAATGGAATGTACGGAATATCGAGGTCTTTTGTGAGTTTGTAATACTCTGCTTTTCCATATATAAGCATTGTATTGTCTAATCCCTTTTGAACTACATCGTGACCATAGTATTCATCCATATACTCATGAATTTCATCTTCACTCATAATATAAGTAGTAGAATAAAAATCATCCACCTCTCTGTCGCCCTCTTGAGATTCCAAAAAGATTTTATGTATCTGTCTATCTTCTTTTTTAAGATAATGAGCATCTGTTGTAATGATATATGGTGTACCTGTCTCTTCTGATAACTGAATTAACTTATGATTGACATAGATTTGCTCCATCATATGAGAAGGTTGCAACTCTAAAAAGAAGTATCCTTCACCAAATATCTCATTCATATATGCAATCCAATCTTTACAAGATTGCCATATTTTTTCATATTCTCTTGGATTTGCTCTTTCTAAATCATGAAATTGTAAAAGTCTGTGTGGTAAAGCTCCCCCAAGACAAGCCGAGCTTCCAATAATATCTCCTTTATAGTTTTCCATCATTTCTTCAAGATCACTATAATAAGTAGGAACTCGCATCATGACATGCATAAAAGAGTTCTTAGTCCAAGCTTTTGTGCTTAATTCTCTAATGCCTTGATGCCCATGAGCATTTAATGCTACTAAAATAAAATGAGGATATCTATTATTAAATTTATTCTCGGCAGTTACATCTTCTGTACACAAATATATCTCATTACCAAGAACAACTTTAAAATTCTCCCATCCTTCTAAATCCTTGTGACTATCATAGTATTTAAGTGCATCTAAAGAGGAAGTGATAGACTCATGTTCCGTAAAGCAAATGCCAGCATGACCTAATGAGTGAGCATACTCAATCATTTCAGGCACTTTATTTATAGAATCTCGAAGTCTTAAATTACTTCCCTCTGCACTATGGTTATGTACTCCAAAAAAACTCACTCAAATCCTCCTCTTATAACTGTTTTAATAAACTTCTGACTGGTTCTCTTCCATAATTCTCTTTCAACCAATCAATGTATCCTTTATCCTTTTGTGCTACTTCCACAAGACATTCATCCTTATACTTACCAAAATTCAACACATAAGTATCTAAAGGTGGTAACTCAGGTTTCTTCCACTCATCAAACTCCATGTCTAACGGCTTTCGTGAAGCAAGATAATCAGCCAAATGAACGATCTCCTGATATTTATTTGATGGTTTTGGAAGCACAATTCCAGCATCTTTTGGTTTGTTTGAGGTTGTCCATTGTCCCATATGAGATTCAATCGCATTAGCAATCAACTCAATTTCTTTATCTGAAATAACTGCATCTTCTTTGTGCTTTCTAACCGCTTCTGCCATTAACAACGGATGATCAAATACTGTAAACCCTTCCTTTACATCATCACTTGCACCTGATTTTCTGCCATCATGCACTAAACCAGCACATCTTAATAAATCTCTTTCTCTGTCAGTGAATTTGTTCTGATACTGCTCAAGACTGAAAAACCAATTAAGGAATCGTACAACTGCAATACTGTGTCTCATCAATCCACCATCGCCTAATGCATATGCAGGATGGTACTTGCCTGTAGACGAGGCAGGTACATCCCACCAATATAAAGGAAGTTCTGATACCAAGAGTTTACAGAAATCTTTAATATCTTCATTTTCAAACGAGTCATAAATAGGCTCAATCATTTTCAGTTTTTCTTCTGTCATTAAAATACCAACTTTCTTTTCTTCTCTGTATTATTATTCTCCAAAGCATTCCACTTTTTATTGACTTCAAATGTCTTTTGAGTTGGTGTCCACTTTGAATAATATTCACATTCATTTTTATAAATAGTTGCTTCTGGATTTGTTGTGCAGAAATTGCACCAATGACATAATGGAGTGGGCTTCGGAATAAACAGATTTTTATTCTCACTTGCTTCAATATCACCAAACACTTTATCAAGTGCTTTAATTAAACGCTTTTCCCATCCTTTTGTAAGAGCATATTGTTCATCATCTATAAGGATAAATCTATACTGCGATTCAATAGGCAGCTCACCAAATTCGTTTAAAATTGCCAAAGCATAAATTCCAAACTGTAATGAGGTTGCCAATTTATTCTGATCGTATATTTTCTTGGAAGTCTTATAATCAACCGTTCTATACTGACCATCTTTTACATCAATTCGGTCAATAAAACCTTTTAAAATAACTTTGTTATCCCATACAATTTCAAAAGGTTTTTCAAAATATGTAGGCTGCCAAGTAGTATCTTCCATTTCTTCGTGTAACACTTTATCAAATAGTTTTATTTTTTCTTCATATGAAGCACCACTCGCATTATCAGCTTCGTGCCATACTTCAAAATATTTTCTTCTTAGCTGTGCTACACCTAATAATTCTTCTTTTGTTTTTTCGTCTGTTTCGGTCACTCCATTCTGTAGAATATTATTTAACTTGTCATAATCTACTGCTTGACCAGAAGCAATCATCCTGCCCTTCTGTTCCAAAACATAATGACACAGACTACCCAACTCAAGTGCAATTGAAGTATCCTGTGAATACTTCTTATCCATATATTTAAACTTATACTGAAGAGGACAGTTTTTAAAAACCTCAATTTTACTATATGAAAATGTAGGTAAACCTTTGTCCTTATCAGTTACAGGTCTTACTCTATCTTTTAATTCTTGCAATTACTTCTCCTTCTTTGATTCTTTCAACACTCTATTAACTTCATCCATTGTGATAACAATCTTCTCATCTAATAATTCCAACAATGTTTCTTTCCCCATATCTGTAGGACTGGCTTTATAAGGCAATCTATTCTCACTGTCTAACAACAAACAAACTTTGCAATATGGCACTAATCCTGCTACTTTTTTTACAAGTTTGTTATAATAAATCTCTGCCTCGAAAGAATGTGCATCCTGGTATTCTCTATCAAAAGCCACAATCACTTCTTCACATTTGAGATATTGCAATAATAATTTTTGCTGGGTGACAGTAATATTACTTCCGCAAGTTGCTACTGCAAATGAATCTTCTCCAAAGTACGAATAATTTTGCATACATCCTTTTTCTGACTCAAGCAGCATTGCTTTTCGTATTGAATTAATTTTGTTTTGGGTAACATTGATTCCGTATAGATTTGAACCTAATTGATGACTAAGAAACTTCCCACTTATTTGAAGCGGAACATACTTTCCTACTCTTTCAATATCAGATTCATCAAGATAACGACCTCTAATTCCAATCAACCGATTATCTTTATCTCGATGTGGAATTACGATTTGGTTGGTCAATCCATAATAACCAATCTCATATCTGCTCAAAGCTTCACGAGAAATGTTATCATTTAACCAATCTTCATGAGGTGCATAGTAGAATGTGTCTAAGATATTTTCACTAATTTCAGATAATGTAGGTACTTCACGTCTATTCTTTTTTACTGACTTCAAACGATTAATCCATTCAAAATCATTAATACGATTTTTTTCTTTCTCAATCTCATCAGCACTTGTAACAGCCAACTTTCCTGTAAGCAGCCCAATAAAATGTAACGCTTTATACCATGTAACTGTCTTTCCTTTGACTCTATTGGCTCTAATTACTAACTCAACAACGTTAAAACTATCTGAACATTTAGAGTAACAATGAAAAGTTCTTCCTTTGTACCCTTTATCCTCATTTGGTTCGTGATAATAATACAATTTCCACGAATCTGATCCGTGACATACCGACTGGAATATTAAATCACCATTACTATCTGTTTTTGGATAACTAGAGCCAAAATAAGTAACAATTTTTATTATATCTTCTTTAGTAAGTGAGTTAAGAATTACATCCTTGTCTAAATACATACCCTCACCTCACTTACCAATTTCCCCAACTCTTCTTATCAGTTGGTTCTTCTTCCTGTTCTTCATCAATCGGATTATCAGGTACTTGAGATAACAATACGGAATGTTCCTTAATCTTCTCTTCTACCTGCTCAATCTTTGTAAAGTCCATATCAATTAACTCGAAATCATAATTCGTTACAAACAAACACTGTTCCGTCATAGTACCTAAATCAATTTTTGTCCAAATAATGATTCGTGTTAATCTTCCTCGTCTGACTTTGTATACCCAATGACACATATTAGGTACAGGCATATTAACCATTTTGTGCAACACTGATTCAATTTTCTTTTTTTCAGCTTTAGTGGGAGCCATTGAGATAACACCCATATCCAGTTTATTCGCTAATGCCTTTGAACCAGCTAACAAGTTCTGATCCTTATACTGTGCATTTTGTGCTTCACCATTTAACTGAGAAGCCGTGTAAATAAACACATCTAACTGTTGAGCGATTGTCTTTAACTCAGTTGCAAATACCAATAATAACTGATGTTCTTTTAATCCCATTCCAGATTTACTATTTACTTCTGCCATCAAACGCAATGAGGTGTGAATATAGTCAAAGAAAAAATATCTAACAGAAAACTCTCTATTATATTTCTTTATTTGATTCTTAATATCTTCAATGGAAAAATCAGGAATGTGTACGATATATAATGGACTAGATTCGATATAAGAAATGGCTTGTTGAACTCTTTCTAATTCTCCTTGTTCATATGTACCATATAGAATATGTTCCTCATTTACTTTACTAACGGCTGCAATTAATAATGTCTGTATTTCATCTACTGGCATCTCAGTTGAGAAAATAGTAGTTGGCTCACAATTCCCTGTATACACATACTGCTTTGATGCAACATCATAAAAATACGGAACAGCAATTTTGCAAGCATCGCCAGCAGCCATACGAGTTTTACCACCACCTTGAGGACACGATCTCATAAATAAACATCCTAATCTCGCACCTCTTGATACAGTATTCAATCCCTCGTTATTCAAAGCCAAACCAACATCAGGAACTTCCATCAATTCATTTACCAAATCTGTCATGCCGTCACCAGCCTGAACATCTGTACTTAGTGTATTGGTACAATATTTCATATTGGGATTAATAACAAATGTCGCTTCAACCATTTCAATGATGTCTTGCTCAGTATAATTATCAAACTTAATTTGTTCAGCTTCCATCTTTGAGGTATCTGCAATGGTACTGTCAAAAATAAATCTTGTATCAAGACCTTTTTGCTCATAATATCTAAGCAATGCGTATTTTCTTAATCTGTGATAATAATAATCATAGTTCTCAATGGTAGCCATATCTCTTGCATTTGAAAGATATTCTATACCTTGATTCTCCTGAAAAATTGAATACTGTTCTTTGTAATTGCTTAGATATGAATCTATACTAAATTCATCAATTGTGGTGCAACCTTGCATATGTAGATTGTAAATTGCAACAAATAGCAATTCATAGAAGTTCTCTGTATTAAAATCAGTTCTATCTAATGGTCTATCAATATCATCTATTAAGGAAGAATCTTGTATTAAACAACCAATCGTATTCAAATATGCTCTTTTATCTACAAGTCCTTCATGTGCCATTATTTCACCTCTTTCCCAATTGACTGAATATCAATCTGTTTTATTTTTCTCTTTTTAGGTTGAACAATAATGGTTTTTTCTTTGTACATATTTGAAATATCCATACTTTCATTATGTTCTTCCAATTTATCAACCAACTCATAATACTGCATTGCTTCTGTGTGATAATATGGGACAATTCCAATTACATCACCAGTTAAATCTTTTTCAATGATTTCATGCAGATAAACCAGAGTCTTATACATGCTTTCGTATGTAAAACCATAATGCTTGATATAATCTTCTGTTAAGGCATATACTTTTGTACTTAATTCTTCTCCTTCGATGAGACTTCTTAAATACGTATAATACTGTTGCTTTTTTGCATATTCTTCTTCGGACAATGCTTCTTTCAATTCAGCTTGAGGTCTAGCCTTTCTTCCGATTTTTTTCTTTGTAGCAACCTTATCTATCTGTTCAGTTTTATCTTTCTGCAATGTCTTGATTGCAATATTAAAACATTTTTTATGAGCATAGCGTCCCTTGTATGGAACGCCATCCTCATCTACAATTGGCTCATTGCATATTACGCATTTTCTTCGAGCTACCATGTATCAACCTCTTATAAGTTATTCTCCTCAATGAAACTCTCAATATCATAAATGATTGCTTCAATAAGCTGTTCCTGACCTTTCTTCAGATCACTAGCCTTCTTGCCTTCGCCTAACTGATTTGCAACGATTGTCTGTAAATCCTCAAGATATCCATTATCAGCAAGCTTTTCTCCAAGTTTCTGTAGCTCGTCCATGAGGTCATCATATGATTTAACATCAACTGTTCTCTGTGCTTTCTGCTCCTCATATGTAACTGCTGTGATTCCTTCTTCTCTCTCCTGAATCTCAATAGCCTTAATAATTACATCTTCAAGAGCTTCAGCAGTGAACTCCTCAATATAAGTAGTAGGAAGATAATCAAAACGAGAACGAGCAAAAAACTCATCTGTCTGTGCTAAGAAACCAGAAGACTTAACAACCTTACCGTCTTTATCAATACCGTTAGAACGAACATAAACACATAAGTCTGTATTATTGATGATAGGTGCTAACGCTCTCTTATCAGCCTTTGGTGAAATGTATCCATCCTTCTCCTGTGCATGTGCAATAAAGTAACAGCAATATCCAGCACCAAGTAACTTGTTAATCTGCTTCCAGAACTCAGTCTCATACTCTTTCCAAAGTCCATATCCACCATTTCCTTCTCCAATTGAAGGAGCTTTATACTTCTGGCAAATAAATTCCTGACAGTAATTTGCAGCCGCTTCAATCTCATCGAAGATAATTGTTGAATACATCTCTCTTGCCTTCTCTACTGTTGCGGGATCTGTAAGCTGCTTGTTAATCTTAATAAAGTCAGACCACTTTGTAATAGGACAATATGGAACACCAGGAATGGCATTAAGACCTGCTTCGAATGGAAGATAGAATGGCTTCTTCATACGAGTTGCCTGCTTAGTCTTTCCTAAGTTATTTCCACCATAGACAAGAATAACCTTGCCCTCTAAACCTTTTGCTACTGTGCTGACCTGTGGATTAAAAATATCTAATTCGTTCATGTAATTCTCCTTTATTTTTAAAAATATTTTTTTATAAAAATGGTACATATTTCAAACTATTTCATTCGTACCTACAACAAAGTTAGATTAGAAACCTAAACTTCTACCATGTGCTGCACCACTTGGCTTTGCAGTAGATGCCTTTGCACCGCTCTGAGCTTTAGCTTTTGCTTCCTCAAGACGATTTGCTCTCTCCTGAATTGCAGCCTGAATTGTTTCAGCAACATATGGAACTTCTGGTGTGATACCCTCTTCATAAGGCTCAGAAGCACCAGTAATAATAAGATCGCTCTTGTAATCTACTTTTACCTTTCTTCTTGGCTTACCAATCTTAACCGGAATCTCTGTAACAGTCTCAATTCTGTTATTAATAATGTCTCCATAGAACTCTACTGTCTGTCCTACCTCGAATCCTGAATCAACAGCCTGTCCTACTTCCCCCTCTGCCACAAGGTCGATTGGCTCAATTCCGTTATATGTAGGCATCCATCCGCTTACTACGATTCTTCCTGTCTCAACACCATCATCATCAAGCTCAGGATTGATACCAGAAATGAATACCTCAATTGCGAACTCTGCGTGTGGATCATAATCCTCATCAGCCTTTAATCTATTGAAAAAATTGCTCTTATAAGATACAATTTTCTCACCATTCTTACCTGTGAATGGGCTAATATCGCCAGTTACTCTAACCTTTGTAGCCTCTTCCTCACCAACTTCTGCAATAGACTTGTACTCATTCATTACTGTCTGAATACCTGCATAAGTCTTGTTATCAGCACCTGCCTTAGTCTTCTCATTTACATTGACATTGTACTTAACGAAATTCACATCAGAAGTCTTGACTGTAATGTGACCTGTTACCTTATTCTTTCCATCTTCTGTTACAATCTTCAGATCCTTCTCACTAACCACACCTACTGCTGTTGCCTTTGCATTTGCCTGTCTTAAATTTGTTTCCTTTGTTGTTGTCTCTGCCATTTAAAAATGTCCTCCTTAAAATTTAAAAATTTATGTAAATATTGTTAATAAAACAATCTATATAAACGCCCTTCTCAGGACGGAACATAGAGATTAAATCTATATAAAATCTATCTTCAACAGTGATTTTTGAGCGCAAAAGCCCAAGGGTATGCTGTTCTTCCACCCATTCGTATATTCACTATTCAGTTTTGATTTTTTGGAAATTTTGAACTGAATTGTTCAAGACTAATCTAAGATATTTCCTGTTACTTCATACATTTCTAAATCGTTTAATTCACACCATGATTCAAAATTATCTCTCTGAACGTACCAACCAACATTCATTCCAAGAAATTCATTCTCACCATTTCCATAAGATACTACATTATATAATTCTCCGTTTAGTATGTCGTTTTCAAAGATTAACTTGCCATTTTTATCATGGCTACCAGTACATCTACACAATGTCTTTGGATCTACTTCTTCAAAACCATCGGTTTCACCATGAGAATAGAATACTGTTGCTGGTTCAAATATCAGATGAATTTCTTTGTCATACATATCTAAACCCTTTACATAATATCCATAAACCCATTGACCATTACGAATGCTTTTTGCTTTGCATAGCTGTGTATTCATTTCTCACCTCCTAATAACCAATGAAACAGTGATTTTCATACCATATATAGTGTTTATTGTGCTTTACGCTCACTATATATGGTATGTTATTTACTCTTCACCAATAAATACCAATCTATCAATATATTCTCTACCTTCACCCTTGAAAATAGGAATATCTGTATCAATAATCCACTCATTTTCTGATTTAGAAAAATCTCTTAAATGTGCAGTTGCCATGACACCATCAGATTCAATAATAATCTTATTTCTTACACAGCAACTTCCACGCTTTTGATAAGTCGGCAAATCATTCCAGTTGATGCCTTTCTGAGTCATAAGCATATCCTGAATATCATTACATGACTTATTCTGTAATTCCTTGTGTGAGAAATTGGCTTGACCTACCATCTGAATTGAATTACGAGAAGCATCAAGTTGTCGCCAATATACGAGATTTGTTACTTCTTCTTTTGGAATATTGAAACAACGAGCATCGAACATTGCACCTTTATCAACTGCTAAAGATAAAATATGTTCATAGTTTTCATGAGTATTATCCATACATTCGTAAGTATATGTACAATAATCTCCTACATTATTAGCAAAAGCCCTATTAAATGCCATAGTAGCCATACTTGCTGCAATACTACAAATCTTCTGAACTTCATAATCAAACCATGCTGAAGATGTAAGTTTCTTATAATCAACAAGAATAAGTGTAATCTCATCTGACTGCGTGTAACCAAGAACACAGCCCTGAATATTCTCGCATAAGTATCTCATTGTTTCCTGCATTGATTTAATCAAAACTTCATCAAAAGGCTTCTGAAATCCTCTTGTGAATGTGTGGAACGCTTTTCCATCAATTCTGATAGCAACTGGACACCTTCTCATCAGTTTTGTCTTTGGAATCTGCTCATAAAATGTCTTCATCCTAACGCCTAAATCATCATGTGCTGGCATATATGTACCTCTCTTTCTTTACTTTTATATTCTCTCTTACTAATATAATTTCGTACTTAATTCAGAAACTTGTTTTTTAATTTCATCCACTTCTGTTAAACCATTTATAGGTTCTAACTTGTGATTGATATCATTTATATCAGATTCAATTTCGTCAATTATTTGAATAACAACACTTTTGGGAATAAATTCTTCCCTATCATCAAATTCATAATCAGATAAATCACCATACTGATATGCTTCTTTGTCTATTTGTTCTCTATAATTTGTATTTTTATATGCCATTATCTTTACCTCCTCATATAAAATCGAAATTTACTTCGTTTATCTCCAACTGATACTGTAATACGATTCATTATATTGATTGCCAGTTTCAACTTTATAACCAAATTCCTCTAATTTCTTTCGTGTTTCAGGTTTTAAACAACCATCTTCACTGATTGAAAATTTGCCATCTGCAATCGCATCTCTAATCAATTTTGATAACTCTGCTAATTGCTGTGTAGTGCAATTATCAATTGCATTATTTGTCATTTTATTTGCTTCTGATGCAGACGGAATAACATTCTTTGGTGACTGAAATTTTGGCATAGAAATGATTGGAGTAACTGCATCTTTACAACAATCTATATCGCTACAGCCTATACAAAATTTATAACTTCTGCTAGTTATTGGGTACTTACAAGTCATTTATTCATCCTCCTTTTAAACCTGTTTATATAACTGATTTTGGAGCTTTCCTAATACCTTATTAACAGCAACCTTGCCCATTTCTTTATTCCATATTTCACCTTGTCTAACCCTTGCAAAGAATAAAGCATATTCTGAAATATTATTTTCCACATCTTCGTAAAATTTTTCGTCCTCTTCACTATCATCAAATTCAGATTTACATGAACTAATAATCATCACAGCTAAAAAATCTTTTGCAACCTGTATTAATCCGTCTGATGTCTTGATTTGATCATTTAGAAAATCATTTGTTTCTATTGTTGATTTTTCTGGTACAGAAAAATAATATAACTGCTTAAAATCTTGCTCTTTTGTGTCTTCAATATGAATTCCCATATATTCTAATGTAAGTATAGTTTTAAGATTTTCTTCAATCTGTTTTGAATTATTCTCTAATTCTATTGGTATCACCTCCTACATTCCAACATATTCAGGAAATTTTTCATAGATTTTATTCCACTCTTCAATAATTCTTCTATTCATAATTTCCTGATCAATCAATTCTTCTACGATTTTTGCAGTAGCACACTGCGTCTGACTTCTAAGAATTTTACAAGCATTTTTCTTATACTCTTCTAAATCTTCTATAGAAACACTTGACAGCATTGTATTTTCATTTGTTAATCCTTGCATTACTGATGGTGTTATCATTCGTTTCACCTCCACACGAAACCGATATTACTTATTTTTTGATTCAAATTCTTCAAATGCTTTATAAAACTCACTGCCTTTTATCTCTTCAAAACCATTTTCATAAGGAGTTAATGAATTATAGCGATTAGTACTCATACGTAAGTATTGTTTTCCATTGTATTCAAAACTTGTTCTTGAATAGCCACCCATTTCCGTTTCTTCGAAGTAGTCTCCACACCTCAAAGGATAAGCATTAATAACTATCTCCTTTTTAATACATTCATCTTGAAATTGCTTTAATATTTTGCAACCTTTTTTAAACTTTCTCATACTTTGACCTTCAAACATTTTAGGTTTGTTTAATTGATTACCAAATTTTTCACTATTTTCCTGCACATCATCAATATACAATTCAATATTACTTTTTGTGTTTTCCTTAAACGCAACATTAACATTACCATCTCCACGCATATAATAATGATTTCCACTTATTCCTATGCGATTGAAAAAATCTTTGATAAATTCTCTTCTGTTTTTTTCTATTACTTCATCACGATGTAACCCTTTTAAAAAATCTTCATTTGTTACAATATAAAATTTCTCCATTTTTTACCTCCATATTTCCAAAAGAACGAATCTTTCTTGTTCTCAGTTCACATCATTATGTGTTTCACCATCTGAGTAATAAATATTCCAATCCTTGAATAACTCAATCAATTTATCATTATCCCAATCATATTCATTACAATGTGTAATGGTGATTGATTTTTTATCTCCAAAGTTTCCTATATCATTAGAGCATCTACTATATAATTCTCCTAAATCCAGTGTTCCATATCTCAATGTATCCTGGAATGGATTTGGCACATTTGTTTTATCAAACATATATTCGTTGATAAATCTCTTATTACATTCAGATGGGAATTTACCAGCACCATGTCTTGTTAAATAAGTACGAGATACATAACAAGTTTCAATATTTATCTCATCATTCCATTCAACATTTTCAATTATTCTCTTGGGATTTTTAATACCTGTATTAGACGGTGTTAGATGTGGAAAATATTCTGTGTTGTTCTGATCAAGCAATAAACCTTGTGCAGCTTCAAATACAATATTGTCAAATTGATTTAAGAAATAATTATCTGATATAGCCAATGAGTGATTATTCATAAAATCCCAATCATCTAAAAAGTGTTCAAATATACCATTATCAAGGAATATTTTTGACCATTCATCTGTTAATATAATATTCTCTCTTTCAAATTGTTCTAAGTAGTATTCCCTGATATGATTATCTACATCAGTTATGCCAGCTTTATATCTTTTGATAGTTTCAAAAATTCCCAAGCCACAACTACCATGTTTATTTTTTCCACGATTTTCTTCTATAATCTGATTTGCCATCATATCAAAAGGTGTAGTCAACATACAATTTTGATTGATATAAACATTCGTAATATATCCTAATTTCATCAATTCATCATATTCCTGCTTAAAGATAATTGGATTAACAATAAAATCCTCAGATAAATATGTACTTGCATGATTGAATGTTCCAGATCCAAAATGATGAAAGACATGTCTGATTCCATCAGGCGTTGTTACGGTATGTCCTCTCTGAGCACCACCATTTGAACAAACAACAATACTATTAGGTTTCTGTGAGAAATAATCTGTCATTAATCCCTTTCCACAATCTCCAAAGTTAGCACCTATTACAATCTTAATGTCTTTCATCTCTTAAATCTCCTATCCTACCAAGTAATTCCTTCTGAGTTAGAAGGTGTAGTAACTGTATCTGTAACATTATTCTCTGCTTCACTAACAATAATATCTACAATCTCATTTGTAATACTATCCATAGTTACTCTTCTAAAGTGTGTATCATCAAGATACTTCTTGTAGGACTTCTCAATTTCTTCTTCATCCCATCTGTGACCGTGATTTACATCTAAATGATAAATGTTAAACTTCTGAGAAGCCTCTTCGTATAAATCCTTAGTCTCTACATCAGACTGAAGGTTATCACCTGTCACCTCTGATAAGCCATGACCTCTACTCTTAAATGGAAGATATGGATTTAACTGCTCATCACCCATTGTAATAATAATTCCTTTTCTTCCACGGTTTAAGCAATCAAGCTTTGTGTGACGAGAACCGAAATACCATGCTGCTGTGTAGGATTCATAACTATTTCCACCACCGCCAAATTCAAAATAAATCTTGTCAAGCTGTTCAGCAATACGAATATCTGACTCAAACTGTGAAGCCTGAATTGGATAGCTATCACAAGCTAAATCACCAATACCCATGATAAGGAACTCAACATCTGTAACCTTTTCATATAACTTAGTCATAATTACATTTAACTTCTTTGCCACTTCAACGGCAGCCTGTCCCATAGAACCAGTTACATCAAGTGCAAGAATAACAGGAATTGTGTTTGGATGTTCCTCTGTATCGCAACACTCTCTAATAACATTCTTAGGATCAAGTGCAGAATCAATATTTCTTGCCTTAAACATGTCCTGATTAGAATAAGAACCTCTAATCATACCATCCGTTGAAACACTCATACCCTTTGTTGTTGAATAACTTACATAACTATCTCTTGTCCATGAACCGCATCCCATATTATGCCTCCTCCTCTTCATCTACTTCTGTATCATCGTCATCATTGCTACTCATATCAAAGTCGAACATTCCGTCAAACATATCACCCATATTTCCACCCATCATCATAAGTGGTAACATAGAACTCATTCCACCATTGCCATTCATCATGCCAGCAGAACCATTATCACTTTTCATCATCTGAGAAAGCATCATGTACTTAAAGATATTATTTGTACCTTTCTTACCTTTAATAACATCACTTCCAAACATCGAAACAATCTTTCCATAAAAATATGTATTGCCCATAAATACATGTCTTTCAGGAAGCACGGTTTCAATTGTTGAGTCCTCATAATTGATTACTGTAATCTTTGTCTTATCGGCTTCAATAACACATCTTGGCTTACCATTTACAAGAATGATGTCACCCTTCTCTACCTTATTAGTTGGAATAATAAAGAAGAATTCCTTTCCAATATCAAATACAAAGTTACTACAGTTTGTGAGCTTGCCAGTCTTGATGTTATATGTCTTATAACCACCATTTGTCTTAACTGCAATTCCACCATTCATAGAAAGTCTACACATTCCACTTCCTACCTTACCAAACATGCCATTTAAAAAATTGTTCATCATATTTATTTCCTCCTATGATATAAAATTATTGTTTACAATTACTTATTCTCTTAACTGCGACATTCTCATCAATTCTTCTTTGTCTGCTTCTGATAATGTCAATCCTGCTTTAATCCAAGCCTCTGTCTGTTCATCAATTTTCTTCTTATATCCACCTTGAATTATCCCATTTTCACTTAGCAACCTCTTACAATTCTCATACTGAATATCATTTGTCTCATGTGCATTTCTAAGATTACTTTCTAAGCAGCGAATAATATCAATCAGCTCATCTTTTGTCATAGACTTTAATGTACTATCTGAATATGTTCTTCTTCCATCACCTATCGCCATGTTCAACCTGCTTAAACAATCTAGCTGGAAATTCGTCTATATCGCCATCTTTATAAGCCTGTTCTTCACCAACCCAAACAATTTCAATTTTATTAGGATTAAAATTTGATCTACCAATAAAATAAGCCTTCTTACCTTTTTTATAAAATGTTGTATCCTCAATTAATTCAATAATATCTCCTCTTTTCATTCTTTTTCCTCCGATTTTTCATAATACTGTTTTATTAATTAGCTGTCCTATATAATTATTCTCCTATAACTATTTAAAACATCATTTATCTTATCAACTAATATTGTTGGATCACTTGACATACGACATACAAATTCATCATTACAATAAACTTCATATACATCATCATATTCTGGTCTTCCCCAACAATCACATCCATTTACAACTTCAGTTTTCTCTATACGAAATATATTAATCACCTCCCAAGAAAGAAAAATTTCTTTCTATGATTCAAACTGATAATCTTTGTTACTTACAAATTTGTTAATTTTTCCATCTTTGAAAAATACAAATTCTGCATAAAAATCATCTGTATTTTCTGACATTGCACACGAAACATATTCATCAGATTCCTCGTCATATTTTTCAAACCATCTCTCAACACCATCATCCACTGTTGTATTTTTAAATACAAAATATGGAAATTCATTTTCATCAATTGATAAAATATCATTTGCTATTTCTGTAAATCTCTCAATGATATGTTCTCTTTTTAAAACGGGAACATTATCTTCTTCTGATACATCATAAGTATCATTTTGTTTTAAGAATTGCATAATAGAATCTGAAATAATTTGTTTGTCAGATGTATGAAAAATCTGTTGATTCGACATCTCCCAACAAACCCTATCAGGTGTGTTATCGCACTCATTAATGGATTTGTTAGTTCTTGTCCATACATCGTTCCCATCCATTCCAATAATTCCCTTTTTAAAACCAAATGGTGTTTGAATGTAATCATGAATATATTTATCTGGTAAGACACTCCAAATTATAGGAGAAAACCACCATGAGTTTTTATATTCAAATATCTCTTCTCCTGTATAATCTTTTCTTATTCCATAAATGCCACTGCTACTCATTTGTTCTCCTTTCTTATCCTTAATCTAACCACCTATTATCCAAATAGTAGAACCCAAATACCATTCCACCGATTAAAATAACCCAAAAGAACCAGAAAATAATAATTGGAAAATCAGATTCTAATCTTTCTATCGTCTCGTCAATAGTCGAATTATTATAAAATGATGTGTTATCAGAAATGGTTTTATCTCTCAAATCTGTAAAAATTGTTCCTTTATATTCAGTACCAACACCATAATATTTATATCTTACATGACTCGACTCTTTAATTGTGTCAATATAATCAGTACCAGGTAAATTAATTTTATTACTTGTGAAATTTACTCCACAAAATGATACTTCTTTACACTTAATATTTTCACTTCCGACTCTATCCCAAGTCCAATATGTTTCTGTTGTATAATAAGTTTGTGATTTGCCATTAACAGTTCTTGTATGAGCTACTTGTCTTGTATGCATTGTGTATCGCTCTTTGACTTTTTCTACATACATATATTCTCCACCAATTTCAGGATATGTAACTGTATCTACTGCTTTCAAATCACCATATACAAACGCATTACCAACATTTGTATCCATTCCATATTGGAACATTTCTTGACTTTCTATCTTAACAGCCTTGTTGTAAATTTCATTTTCATCCATTTGGTGTTCTGAAATCTTGGAAGAAATCAGAATACCAAACAGAATCATAACTGCAATGATAGAAATACTAGCCAAGATTTCACGTTTTGTTATTTCAAAATCACCAAAATCAAAACCTTTTCTACCATATCTCATAGACTAATCCTCTTTAAACAAATCCTGTGGAGCATCAACTGGCGCATTGTAATCCAAATACTCATATTCCTGTACTTCATATCCAAGAAATCCAAGAAACTGTCTTGTAGGGAACTTTCTCACATATCGCTTATATTCCTTAATCTGCTTATTATAATTGCTGCGATACTCTGCAATCATATTCTCTGTCATAGATAACTCATTCATAAGAGTCTTATAGTTCTCATTGGACTTCAGCTCAGGATATGCTTCTGCAACTGCTGTAATAGCCATTGTTACATTCTCAATATCTCCTGTTGTTCCACGACCATCTGCAACTGCTGTTAATGTATCAGCTTCATGTTTATCATACTGTTTTACACAATCAGCAAGGTTATATACAAGGTCAACTCTTCGCTTTTCCTGTACCTTAATATCTGATGATGCTGTGTTTACCTGCTCCTCAAGTGCAATAGCCTTATTCTGTGAACTCTGTACACCAAATACAATCATCAAAATAACTGCTAATACTCCTACGCCAATAATTACTGGCACTTTCCAATTTGTGTTCTTCATTTAAAATCTCCTTTATATATAATATTTTTATTAGTTACACTGTAATATTTTCTTATTTATTGGGATTCCCATAGCCGAATGGCTTAGATATGATTAAAAATTTTTCAAATGAAAGATTGGATTCTTGTTATTTTTTCCAATCCAACGCTTGACCGCAATTATCACAATATGGATATTCATCTGTATATTCTGTATCGTATATATTTGCACCAACACCACACCCACAAGAAGGACACGCATATCTCCATCCTATTTTGAACAATGGCTCATATTTCTGTAGTTTTACTTTCTTGGGAGTATTCTTTTCTTTTAATTTCTGATATTCATTAAATGCTTCATCGCCAATTAACTTCAAAATTTAGCACCTCCAATGTATTATTCTCTTTTATTCAGAATCCAGTAATTCATATTGTTTCTGTAATTCTTCAATTTCATTTCGTTTAAAATCTGCAAGAGCTACACATTCTTTATGATCCAAATATATACATGAGTCAACACAGTCAATGTCTCTTTCTGAACAAAAATAACCTTTATATGTATACTTCTTTGGCATCAACGCCTTAACTATTGAATGTGTTCTTCTCATATTTGCATCGTCAAGAAACTCAATTTCCTGTTCAAGTCTCTTGATTTCTTGATTAATTTTTGTTGCTTTTTCTAAATTTTCTCGTTTCATATATTACCTCTATAATCCAAGGATATGCTACTTTCTTAATGAATCTATCTATAATTCATTCTTCTCTCAACTTCCTGATCATTTCCTTCATCGTTGAAATATTTGTAAGCAAGAGTCATAGGATAGTTAGAATCTTTTGCTCTGTCCCACATCATAAATTCACACCAGTTCGGCTCTTTGTATCCATTTTTATTGTCATTACACCAGCTTGGAGCTTCAAACAAGCCATTAAAAACACTCTTCCAAGAATACTTTTCTCTCTGAATATTTCTGTCTTTAATAACAGTTGATTTGTCGTATCCTTTGATTTCTACAAGAACATCTTCACAGCCTACTCTCTTGCAAAGTCGTACAAACCATTTCATAAATTCTCTGTAAGTCTGTTCAAATTCTCTGTCTCTTAAGGCTGCATTTACAACAAGGATATATTCGTCCTGTGTTTGTAACCATCCTCTGCTACGACTCTTATATCCGTATCTATCTATTAAATTATTTGTCACTTCGCCAAATTCATCACATGAACACGAACTGTTATAACCATTTTTCTGAATGATGTATACATCCATATCGCCCTCAGAACCTGTCACTCTAGGCAAATGATTTAGCACTGTTTCAAGGATATATCTCTTCTCAGGCTGTGTTCTACCCATAGGACGAACTGTTATTGTACCCTGAATATAAGTCCAAAATGACATTTTTCTTACCTCCTTGCTTTAATATTCTCTACTCGATGGTCAATTTCATGTTGCTTCCATGATTTCTCCAATTACCTTCTTGCTTTTCCTCTTTGATTAGTGGAAACTTCAAATCAACCTTTCTAACAATATCTGTCAACTTTTTATTGCCTTTTAAAACTGAAATAGAATGGCTTCTTCGATATGTATTAATTTTCAAAGCTCTTTCTAAAATTTTTTCATCTGATTCATAATCACTATTATATACATAAGCAAAACAGTACCCTTCTTTTATATCAGTATTACCATAATCAAAATCTTCGAAAATTACTTTTTTCTTACCAAGATATAAATACATTTCCCCTTGAGTTGATTTGTAAATTCCACCTACTTCTAATTTACTTAACGGAATTGTTTTTAAATTTGCTTTTCGCTCTCGCTCTTCTGCTTCTTTCTGAAGGAGTATATTTATTTTATCTCTAATTTCCAACTCCTTTTTCGTTGGATTTTCGATCAGATATGTATTGCTTGTACAACTTTTATTAATATATTCTTCGCTATATCCTAAATAAACAACTGAGCTACCTTGAAAAACTCCAATATGCATTCCTGGTGAATTTCTACCTATTGCCATTCCAATACACATATCACCATCTTTAATCTCTCTACCTAAAATGTCTTTCAAATTTTCATCTCCATATTATAACCAAGAAACCTGAATTTACTTACCTCTACTTTCTATTAATCCATTCCTTAAACTTATTAAAATCATCTTTTGTAAACACAATATCCGAATAATAAAAATCCTTATTCCTAATAATCGCCCAAATTTTCTTCAACTTTTCAAAGAATGGTCTTTGCTGAGTATAAAAATTGCCATTCGTATAGGTCAAAAAAGCGTAATCTCCATCTTCATAATCGGCGATTTTAAAATGGATACCCTCATCACAACCGCATTTACAGCTTACAATCAACTCATCATCTTTAAAATTCTTAAACATTGCCATAATAATCTCCTTTACTTGCTGTTTCCAAGCCCAACCTTATAATCATCTTTCACATCAATAGTAACTTCTCGCTGGAATTTCCCTTCCTTGTCATACAAAGATAAGTAATATCTATTACCACGTTGTTCTAATACGACATCTTCATTCTCGAATAACTGAACTCGCTTCTGTTTCTGTACTGGTTTATTTTCTACTTTTAAGTTATTTATTGCCTCCTTTGAACCAACAAGGATTGGTGATTTTAATTCTTCAAGGATACACCTAATATCATCATCAAGATTGCCATATCTGTTTGTGTGCCTATCAACTGCTTTAATAACATCATTCTCAAGTAATAATCTGTTTCCCATTTTAATATTCTCCTTTCCACTCTCCCAACTCATAAAAATCATTAATCTGGTCATCTAATTTTCTAACTTGCTTTCTTAAATCATACTCTTCTTTCTTACTATCTGTTCTCTGACACTTCTTCCGTAATTCAATACGCTGCTTAGTCAGTTCATCATACTTTTCAGATACATCAATCTCATCTACGACTTCAATCCCAATCTTCTCACCACAGTGCGGACAAAACTGAATTGGATAGTTGTCTGTCTGTACAAATTCGTCTTCATATGATGTAATAACTTCTGTATATGAAGTACAGAATCTCGGAATATATCTTTCATCATCCCAACAATCATCACTATAAATTAAATCTTCATCTGTGAAAATGATGGCTTTATCATTCTGGATTTCATCACAGCAATGTTTAAATGGCTTGTACTTGTATGAATGTGTATCATTGAATTTTAACTTGATTAGCTCTATCTTCATATTTATTCTCCTAGCTAAATTTCCACCAAAAATCATAAATTTTATGAATATGTTGATAACCTTTGTGTAATTCACCCTTATATCTGCGAATCGCTTTATTGGACTGTCGCTTCAAATAACTGCTTCTTTTACCTCTATACCATCTTTTATAATATGGTTTTGGATTTTCAACATATCCCAAACCTTTAATCAATATCTTATCTTTATATGTTACAGCATAAGGATATCTACACGACACTCTTTCTAAATATTTGAGATGATTTTGATGCCTTAAATATCTCTCACGCTTATTCATTCTCTTTTTCTTGGAATGATTCTTATGCTTTTCTTCATCGTGTTCATACCAATCACTACAATGACCAAAAGAATAAACCTTGCCACCAACTTTATCGCACCAAACACAGTTCTCAATATCTTCTTCGTCAATGTATGATTTATATTTTTCAAAGTCTTCATATCCATAAAGGCAATCTTTACATTTCATCAAATCACCTCTTTTATTTTATTCTCCTAATTTCCTTCCACACCAAGGACAATACGAAATATATTCTTTCTGATGAACAAATCCATCGTCATATTCATCCCATTCAGAAGTTTCAATATCCAAATAATATTCATTTGTCAGTGGATCAACATATATCTGATTGTCAGGTGAATCATAATTACAACGGTTACACATACACTTACCTCGCTCTATCACATTCGTTAAAATCTAAAAGCATCTTATATTTATATTCTCCAAATCTTTCTTTCCAACGCTGCTTTGCTTTATCAGTATCCCAACTAAAAGGCATCATATGGTAATTGATGAGGAAACATGTATCTAAAACAACATCAGAATTAACATGATACATAGCTGTCATGTATTGATATGAACCGTAACAATGATGCTGATAATAATGAGCTATCCCATCTTCATCAAATGTTTGTGTACTCAATTTGCCTAAATCGTGATACAAAGCACCTATTCTGAATCTTGCAGGATAAGCATATTTTGTAGAAAATAATCTTGATGCATATTTGCAGTGTTCAAATAAATTCATTGTATGATGCGGACTTTTCTGATCAAATCCTCTCATATCTGGAATATCATTTGGTTCGTAATCATTTAATAAATTATGAATAATAATCTCATCGAATCCTTCCTCGTAGAACGGAATCTGAAATTTTCTAATCTGCTTATCCAACACAAAGTCAGGTACAGGATGTTCTCTATGTAGATTATCTTTTTTGCACTGTTCAAATGGCTTTGGAATAATTACACATACTTTTCTGACATTTAAGCCATTTACTTTCATCATAATTGCTCTGCGAGATTTCATAGTCAGATTAGTCGCATCTGCGATTACATTCTTTTTATTCTCCAAATTCTTACGGATTCTATCATGAAAAATTTTGAATACTTCTTTATTATGTTCTTGATTTTCGTAATTACCAGTCAATTCCTCACGAATTGCATCGGATGATACGATTATTGTATTTGGATTCTCATTGGCAATCTGAGTGGTAATGGTTGACTTGCCACTACCACTCAAACCACACATAATATACAATGTAGGTTTATTCATTTAAAGTCTCCTCGAATAACTCTTCAGCTTCTTCCATATCAGGCACATCAGATGTATCTTTAGCAATCCCCTCAATTACCTTAAATTCAAACACCTTATCCTTATAAGCTGTGAATGTTGCTCTGTTATCAATACGAACAACTACACCTTCAGCAACATGTGTCTTACCGATTTCATCTGCTGGCATACCATCAAGATATTTATTTACTCTTTCTTTCAAATCTTCTGGTGTAGTAAAAATAAACTTCTCTAAATCAGGTACATGCTTAACGCCCAACTTGTCACACCATACTTCTACAGTTTCCCAAGGCACTTCAACAACTGTTCCGTCTGCTGTTGTCATTGTCATTCGATATACATACATCTCATTTTCGCCTTGGTCACAGCCATATGAGAATGTTGTGGTGTCACCAAATTTCTTAGTAAATTCTTTTTCCTTAACTCCCTTATTAGATACTGAACCCATAATTGGTGTTGTTTCATTTACATATCCGACAATTTCATAGAAAATTTCAGCACCTTCAGGAAGCTTGTCTTTTAATAAATCGTGGTACTTCTTTCTAAATCTATTATCAGAATAATATTCATCATTCTTTGTCATATCCTTTAACACAACCCTTCTGCTACCAGATACAACAGAAACTTCTCTTATAACCTTTGGCTTCATATGTAAAAACTTTCTCAGCTTACTATTCTTCTTTGTAACCTTAACAGTCTTCATAGTACGAGCCGATGTTCCGTGGAGCTTACGAGTAATATAAATTGTATCTCCTGGCTTAAATGCTGATATATTATATGCAAGCTGTGCAGTATCTTTATGCTCCTCAAAAAATGGATATGATACTGTTTCTTTCTGAAACTTATTTTTCTTCTTTAAATTATTTCCATTACCTCTTGAACGATTTTTTCCTCTTGGAATATATTTTTGACAAATCTCATGACCACCAAGAACTGTAATCTGATCGCCATCTTTTAATTTTGAAATATCTGTATACTTAGAAAGTGTTTCAACAGGTAATACAAGTCCTTCTGACTTCTCACCTCTAAGTCTAATAGCGGTTACATTTCTCTTCTCAGCATCCATATAACCACCAATGTTGTTTCCATTCTCATCTTTCTTTCTGACAAGGTTATTATCTGCTGCATACTCAAGTGATAACTGACCGTCAGATGGGAAGAATACTACTTTCTGTCCTTCCTGATAATTCAAATCTACAATTACATTCTGTCCAAATACCTCTACACACTGTAACCTATCAGCGTTACTATGTTTTCTTAATCCTTTTAATGTTGTGATATAAGCACAATACATAAGTTCCTCTTACCTTAGTAAGTAGTGCGCACTTTATCCTATAGGAACTTTTCTATTTTTCCTTTCTTCTTTAATCTTCTAATTTGTTACCTTTTGCTTCATTACAAAGCTTACACATTGTTTGATAGTTACTAATATCATCAATACCACCTTTTGAGCGTGGCATAATATGATCTTTTGTCATTAAAATTTCATCACCATTATCATCAACTGCATACAAATTTAGATGATAACTTTTATCCTGTAAATGTCTTTCTTTTGCAAAATATTTTCCTTCAATTCCACAAACTACGCATTTACAACCTTTAGTAAAAAATGTTTGGTATCTTTGGCTATTGCCCTTAATCAAATCTCCATCAAAATCAACTTTTGCAAGTTTTTTATCTTTCTCAAATAAAACATCCTTTACTTTATCTCTGACTTCTTCTATTGAATAGATTTCTTTCCTAAGTAATTTTGTAGGATTAAAATCTTTTAAAAGCGTTTTTACTTCACCTAATTTAAAACATTTTTCAAATAGCGGTTGCTTGTGCCAAGTTACGGATAATAATTCCGTATCGTTTGTAGGTGACATTGGATTATTATTCTTAGGGAAATCGGTTTCTAAAAAATCCCGTATTGTCTCAAACCTCAAAGACAATACCTTATCATCGACTTTGTATTGGATTTTAAATTTTTTATCTTTTCTTCGCATAAAACATATCTCCTTATAATTTAATGTCGTCACCTATGTATTCTCTCTTATTTTTCCAAAACTCCAAAGAAAATGCTTCATTCCTCTAACCATGAATATTCATATAAGGATATTTAACTCCCTTATATTCCTTATAACCCTTTGTTAATAATCTAAAATTCACATTCTGTTTATAATATCCTTTGTATTTCTTTACTAAAAACAAATGAGTACACCTACATTGAATACAAAATTTGCTATTTCGTTTGGCTTCATTTTTTGAATAATAATATCCTTGAATTCCACTACAACAAGGGCAGGTTGATACCCATACTTCTCTTGTTAAGTTGTGTATTTCTTCAAATGGAATTTCATGAAATATTAGACCTTCAGGAGTTACAAGATAATATTTCTTTTCACCAACATCTATACTTTCTGACTCAACTTGACTAATCATTTATTCTCCCATCTGATCTACAATGCTTTGTAATTTATCAACATATATCTGAGCATCCTTTTTATGTCTAAGCTGCTTAATATCAGCAGGTACAAAAGTCAATATTGCTTCACCAAAAACTTTATTGTCAGCGTATAAATTCATAAACTGACACATAGTCTCGACATCAATCCAATTTAAATCTGGCTGAAAACAAATCACATCACCCTTCTGTGGATGCAGTTTTCTAACCTTAATAAGTGTCTGTTTAAATAATTTCTTTCTCTGTCTCTTGTTCATATTGTTATTCTCCAATTTCTATATATTCCAATATCCAACTGTCGTATTTATTTTCTTTGATCAACTGCTGATATAAATTTATCCATCCTTGTGCTGAAAGACCTTCGTACTTCCAAACGCATTCTTTCCAATGTCTGTGTACAAAATGACCTCTTGTTTTTAACTCAATGCATTTCACACATTTATCGTATAATTTCTTGGAATACCAATTCGATCTACTTCTATTCCAGCCCTCTATAAATGCTTCAGTCGGATCATACCTACTTCTCATATCAGTAAGAGTTCTGTCATATAACTCAGTTTTTGCATTGTATAAACAATGAAGCAGAAAATAGATGTCTTCATAATTATTTTTAAACTCCCATTCTTCAATATTTAAACCCCAATATATTTTTCTCACCTATTTTCACAACCATAAGAAACGTGGTTTTAATGGCTTTTTCAACCTCTGAGAGCCTTGATTTTAGGGCATTTCAGAGATTACATTAAGTCGATAATAGAGATTACTTACAAATCCTTCTATCTCGTTATGAATGTTTGCCGTATCATCTTTCATATACTCAACATATAAGTAAGATAATGTATCTTCTTTATCTAATAAGAATTCTTCAAAGTTGTCTGATATAATATTCTCTGAAAAATAGTTAATAATTTCTTCTTTAATGCAATACTCATATGAATATTGTTTTAATAGTTTCTCACTTGATAAGTCAGAATTGGTGACTAAATCACCAATCCAACTATTCATCTCTTCATTTAATCTTTGCGTTAGTTTATCCATTTTAATTTACTTTCACCTGTATAACCCTTTTCAAACTCGTACCATGCATAAGCGACTGCACTACCACCACCTGCTCTCATCTCATCAAAAAGAGCATTTTTTGCACATAAAATACGACTACTTGAAACATAAACACATTTTGGTGGATACTTCTTAAATAATTCTTTACGAGCTTTTCCTTCAAGGAACTGAACTTTAAGAAACATAAATACTCTGCGACCATCAGGAATTAATGTCATTGCATGTTCGATAAATTCTTTTGCATATTTGTATGGGGGATTTGTTAAGATATCGCCATTCCAAGGCTGATTATATGTAAGAAAATCAATTCCACCTTCGCCATAACCTCTATCAATTAGATCGGTGGAACGAACTTCATAGCCGAAGCTCTTTAATCTTTCAGATAAATGTCCCTCGCCACAGGAACATTCCCAGATAGGTTTGTCAAATGTGACATTACCATCTTTCAATAAAACATCAATTGCAATAGGATCTGTCGCATAATAATCTTCATTCTGTCTTTCCTTATCAGTATGATTACTTGCACCTAAAGTCTTAAAAATACTATTCTTATTGCCTGTCCAATCTTTTTCTGTATTATTACTCAATTTTTGTTCACCATTAGTAGCTGCGCAGCTTTACTCACATGTGAACGTTTTTCCTTTCCTTAATTGTAATTACGTTATTATATTCTCTGTTATTTCTTTCTTATGTCCCATAAATAAGGACTGCTACATCCACAATTATGAATACCGTCTCCAAGAACACATCTTCTACAATCTTCGTATTCTTCATGTGTTCTACAATACTCTTTAACTATATTTATAGCATTTATGATTTCTTCATTTATGGATTCTGGTTCAATATACTCTCTTTCTTCAATTCTCATAATCAATCACCTTTGTCCTAAATATTGTACAGTTTTCGTGACAAGCCAAGAAACCAAAATTTCTTTTTACCTTTATTGACTTATGCTACTAAATTTAATATAATATATTCTCACAAAATATTTTAAAAAGGAGTTGATGTAGAATGTTTACTCATTCTGTAAAATGTCCTCATTGTGGGAAATCTGTCACACATAACTGGTCTGAATATATTATAAGTTCTGATGTGGTTGATGAAGATCGTGGAATGGGAACTGAAACTGAACATTCCATTGAATGTGACGAGTTTGAGTGTCCAGAATGTCACAAATTATTTAGTGTTTCTGGTTCTGTATGGGAATATCCAGAAGGTGCATATAATTACCACGAATTACATACTTCACCAATTGAATAATATTTATATATAAGAGGCACTTATGAAGTGCCTCTTATATATTATAAACTGCATGAAATGTCGGTTTCATTGGTTATCAACTCTTGATATATTTAATAGTCTTCATATCGCCTTCAACATAAGGCTCTGAATTAGGGTACAACGTTTTAGCCTTCCAATACTCGGCTCGTTTATATTCTAATTCAGTATGCTTTTCTTGTTCCTCAAGCAATCTCTGATATCCTTTTATGTGTTTCAATGTTGCCTTGTAATAGCTGTATAATTCATCATATTCTTTCTTTTTAACATAACCAAACATATCTTTACCTCCAATGAAAGACAGGATTCTTGTCAAATTTTTTTTATTCATATGCTGTCATTTCTATAAAATTATCATTCAAATCAAATACAATAGCTGCTTGACAATAAGTACCACCAATAATTAATTCTTTTACATTAGGATTCCATGTTTTCTCTTCGTACTTGATTTTCCATTTATCTAACCAATTCTTCCATTGAATGTAATCTGATACACATTTTTGACTACCAAGAATTTGCATCACATCTGACTTTCTTACAAAGCCCATTTCAGATGGTAGCTTGGACAATTCTTTTCGTAATACTGCTTTATCAATTAATTGTCCCATATGATTATTCTCCTTCTTTAACCAATCTAACAATAGCATCTTTCATCCTTACCATTCCATTTATCCTATAAAATTCATCCCACATATCAATTTGTCCATCATATACAGGTTTGTATCTTAATGGCTGCACTGTTGCCAATTTATCCAGTTCATCTTTTGCTTGACTCAGAACTTGCCTCACAAATCCTTCTCTAATACCACTTAATTCTTCAATAGAACATTCATGTAAATCAATTGGAATTCCACCAACATAATTAACACTTGCTGTATTATCAATAAAATCAGCTAATTCTTCATCCTTACAAGATAATAGTATTGAGGCGTAAAACAGCATAAATCTCACTGAATCTTCCATATGGTTATTCTCCTAACATTTCCACATCAATACATAACATATCATGCAAATTCTTAATCTGTTCATCAGTTGGTTTCTTCCACTGCATTGTTTCGTCTACATTAATTGTAAAAGCACCACCACATAATTTGATTTTTGCAATAATACCAGGAGCACCAACAACAGCCACTTTTGGCATTGGAATGTTACAACTTGTCTTTGGTAACTTTGATTTCTGAGAATATTCAAATGCTCTCAGTTCATCCTTGCCAAGCCATTTCACCCAAGCACCACAATCATCACAATACAATCCTGTATTATTACCTTTTACTTCTGTATGAAGTGCAACACTTCCACACTTTTTACAACAATTCTGATACATGATTTCCCTCCTATTCAATTTCTTCAAATGCAACACTATTGAATTCCACATCTGGAAACTCTTTTATATATACAATTGTGTGCCAAGAATGAACTACAATATCTTCCAATGTATATTCTTTACCAACTTCCAATAAGTGATGATTTTCACCGCCACCACCCCATACGTCATCATCGTTTCTAACACATTTAATTTTTCTTCGTTTTGTATTATAAATATCCATTTAATTTCCACTCCTCTTCCAAACGCCTATATATTCCTGTGACTCCTGTTTGAATCTTTTTAACATATCAATTAATGCATCTACTTCTGTCAAATCATCAAAAAGAATCTCAACTGGATCTTTTTCTTTTAAATCCAATCTTTCTGCGTAAGGAAATGGTTTGATAAAACATTCAAATTTAATATCTCTGCCCTTATGTCTGAGTGTTATTTCATTAACATTTTCTTTGTCACCAATCCTCAATATTTTGCCTCCTTGTGAAATGCGAGATTCATTGGTTGTCATATCTTATCCAAATAAACAAGATAATCAGCCTTATAATGAATATAATCTATGTATTTATCAAAATTTTTCTTAATACACCAAGCATAAGGACTAATCCCATCATTCATTTGCTCTGCTAGTTTATCTGCTTTTCTCTGATGTTCATCTGCTTCGTTCTGCATAGATGTTTTCTGAGAATCCCATATCAATTTTGAAATAATGCTAACACACATAGAATATTGTTCTACTTCCTTGATATATTCTCTAATAACATTCTTCATATTACAGATATTATCTCGTAATATTGGTTCATTTCGTAATTTATATGGATACATTAATAGTATTTTGTCAGACGGAGCATCATCAAATATCAAAAGTTCCATACAAATATCTTCAAACAAATCATCCATTTTATTCCCTCACAATCTTTATTCTCTTAATTCAAACAACTTCTCTACGGCTTTCACTCTTTTATTGTTATCAATAGTTCTTTTAACTTCCTGTTGCCAAATACATTCCCATCCTGAAGGTGCTTCATGTTCACTAACAAGTACAATATTCTTCTCGCTCATCTTTTCAGCCCAATTCCAGAACCTGTCATAATCAAAATTCTTACTTGATCCATACTGCTTTGTGTTCTTGTATGGAATATCACAATAGAATAAACAGTCAATCCTATCAGAATATAACTCTTCATAGACTCCGCATTGAAACTGAATATCCTGTAATCGTGGAATCTGTTCTAATAAATTTCTCTTAGCTTCATCGTAGTAATTTCTTTCAGTACCAGCTTTTGTATGAACAATACCTGCATATCCACCGTCAAAGAAGCGTCCATTATAACTTGCAAGAAAGCCAACTGCTCCAATATACCAATCAGGATATGTATTTAAACCTTTATTGAAACACTCTCTTACTTCTGAGTAATGTTCTTTTGTAATAAATTCTGGGAGGTTTTGTATCTGATTTAGATTCTTGAACATCTCTATAAGATATTTATGATTATCTGATGCGATTTTTATATCGCATTGAACTTTGTCAATTACATTACAGCCACCGCAAAATGGCTCTATGTATGTTTTGATATTATAATCTCGTAATCGCTCTTGTATAATTGGTAAAATATTATCAACTATACGTGATTTAGATCCCATGTATTTCATTTAATCTACTCAGAGCGAAATTTCTTTAAGGCTGCCACTCACTCCTTTCGTATTAATATTCTCTTATCTCAATTCAATCTCACCAAATTCTAATGTGTTATCTTCAAACATCTCATATCCTTGATATTCTCCAATTAGACCTTCTGCTTTGGTAAGAACTCCTCCATCAATAAATTCAATACGTTTCATTGTCTGCACATATGGCTTTAATAATGCTTCCAATGTTTCATTGCTTGCAAAAATCTTAGGGAAATAACCATTTACATTAAAAAATTCTACAAGTTTCTCATTCAATTTCGTCATATCAATCTGTTTTACTATTGAAAATTTTTCTGCCATTTAGTTATTCTCCTCTTCGTATAATTTCTCCATCTTTATTACATACCATTGCGTTTTCACATACTTCTCGCATAATATATGGCAAATCATTTTCTTTAAAATATTCATTTGCCATATCAATGAATTTATTTCGATTTTCATCAATGTGATTATGTGAATATTCATCCTCAAAATCCCATGTGTCTAAATACTTTGTCTCTATAAAATCATTATTCTCGATATCGTTTTTTAAATCTTCAAACGCTTCATAACAAATATCTAACATTTCACACCTCCTGACCATCAAATGAAAGATTTCTTTTCTCCGCTATTTTTATGTCGCACTCATCAATAAATCCTGATGAGCATACTCAGCTACTCTTCTACTTCCAACCTCAAAAATATCCTTGTCCTTCTCGAAACATATGTAATTTCTACCTGTATTCAAAGTTGCAACTGCAGTTGTGCAACTTCCTGCACATGAATCAAGAACTAAATCTCCTGGATTGGTATAGGTTTTAATAAAATACTCACACGCCTCAACAGGCTTTTGGCACTGATGTAACCTACTTTTCTGAGTATCCCACTTGAACTGCAGAACATCTCTTGGATATCTTTGTGTACTACCACCGCCTGAAATACCAGTCTTTGTAGCACCATAACAATTACCATCTGTTGTATGCTTTGTGTAAGAATGAACAGGTGTATGTCCTTCTGTCATTTGTGGATTGTAAGTAGGGAGTTTCTTATAGAAAATCAAGACATTTTCGTGTGCCTTCATAGGCATTTTCTTGGCATTTAGATGACCAGTTGCTTTGGTCTTTTCGATAATCCATTCATAGCGATATAGCTTTTCATTACTACAAGCGAGTCTCTTATCAAATGGTGACTGCGCCCATAATGCAATACAACCATTATCTTTAATAATTCTCTCGTATTGTTCCCATAATGGCTCAAACGGAATTAGTACATCCCATGAATTCTGGGTTGTTGAAAATGGAAGATCCGTGAAAATGAAATCAACCGATTTATCATCAATCTTTTTCATACCTTCAAGACAATCTTCGTTATATATTTTGTTAATCTCTAACATTTCTTACTCAGAGCAAATCCAGATTTAATGCTGCAGCAAATCTCTTGCTCCTTTCAATATATTATTCTCTTAATGTGTATATTTACTTCTTGGAAATACTTCTTCAAGATTAACACCATATCCAGAAATAACTTCTTCTAAGTCGATACATACACAATCACTGCAAATTCTTGCTTCAATTCCACCTTCATCAAAAAGCGAATAGCCAAAAATATCACTCAATCGTTTGACAAATTCATTGAACCAATTAAAACTAATCCAAACATAAAACTCTGTATTACTAACCCATCCAAATTCATCTACATATGAGATGTCAATGTCGTCTTCTTCTGGATTGATTAGTAATTTATATAGTTCTAATTCGTAATTTTTTCTCATCTGCCACCTCCTAACTCCAAAGAAACTTCGGTTTGCTGTTAACTAGAAAATTTCATCTAAAGCACATTCAATTTCATCAATAACTTCCTGCTTGGTGATTTCATATCCTTCCATCATTTCATCAATAGGTAAATGATTTCTAAGTACAATATAAAGATATTCTGCAATGCCAGCAGTATCATATCCTTCTACTATTAAACCTTCTGCCAATGGCTGAATAAAACCATTTCTGATATGATGTGCCAATTTATCTGCACCAATGATTACTTTATTACCCTTTGGAATTTTCACCCTTTCTCCTGATAATGCTTTTTCAATTTCTACTTCTTCTGTTGATGTCAAAATCTGACCAATCTTATAATCTGCCATACTATTCTCCTTTATCAATTCAAAATCTCACTCAACCTCTTCACAACTTCTTCGCACAATCTGTACAAACAAGTTTCCTTAAATTCTATTCTTAAAATGACAGCAGCCTGTCTATATTGCTGACGTAATTTGTTATCTATCATATTATTCTTCATCATACAATTTAACTGTCCCATCTGAATTATAGATAGGTGTGATTGCCATTGAGTTGTTTCCATAAACACATAAATACATTACCTTTGTATTCTCGTCATAAGCAACTACACTTCCATCATTCTTATCATAAATTTCATGCATTTTTATATATTTGTTATTAACATTTGAAAAATTACTATCTCCATCTTTAATATAAGCTCCACATCCAGTCAATCCAAAGCACAATGTTAATCCTAATACAACCACTAAAATTTTCTTCTTCATATGATTTATTCTCCTATCTACCATACATAATATATTCATCACCAAGTTCAAGATTCATTTTGTAATTTCCATTGTTATAAACCTGAACTCTCATATTGTAAAATTTACTATCCTGCTCATGAGAATTTGGATCATAAGGATAACTAAAACCTGCTCTTGTTAGATGTCTAAGAACACGTCTCTCTGTTGTCGCACGACTACATCTTTCTTCAAAAGCTAATTGTCCATTGTCGAGATTTACCAAACTACAATATGTTGATGTACTGTCACCACCATATTTGTTTTTATTATCTCTGAACGAAATCACTAAATAAACACCTATTACATTGTTATTTTCTTTCTGCACTACGACTGCACCATTTGTTAATTTGATATTTCTGTCTAAGTCTACACAATCGCAAACTCCTTTAATACTAATATTCTGCATTTATTTACACCTCTTGTTATATTATTCTCTATTATTTCTGCCACCAATGTTTCTTTTTATTTTCTTTATAAACATTACAAACATTTGGATAATTACAACTTTTGGTTTCTTCATTGTAATATTCGCAAAAATATCCATCTTCACAACCAATATCGCATTCCATTTCAGTATATATTCTCATAAAACCCTCCTAAACTCCTCAAGAAATCTATGTTTCTTGGTAAAAATATTACTATATATAGTGTCTATATTTTGCACAGACACTATATGTAGTATCTCATTTACGCCTGATACACAAAACTTGGCATCGGCTGTAATTTAAACAGATTTTTCTCATGCATTGAATCAATCTTAGTTTTTACTTCCTCACTTGGCTCAATTCCATCTCTGATATATGTGTCTAATTCAGCATAAGTAAATCCAAGATTATCTTCATCCGTCTTGCCGCAAAGACCGTCAGTAGGTGTTTTATCAACTAATTCAGATGGAAGTCCTAACTCACGACCGATAGCTTTAACCTCTGTTACTGTAAGCTGAGATAATGGTGCAAACGAACCAAATCCGTCACCACCGAAGGTCGCATAACCAACCCAATCCTCGGAAAGATTACAATTACAACTTGGAATGCCATTATTACACTGAGCATAAAAATACAATTCTGTCATTCTAACTCTTGCAGGAACATTTACTTTAGCCTGTTCTGTAACAACTACTCCATTTGATTCCATTTCAGAAATAATAGAATCAACGGTTGAACCGATATTAATAATTTTGTATTCAATCCCAAGATGATTTGCACATAGAATACTACAGTCAATATCTGACTGTTCATACTGTGGTAGCATAATAGCCTTTACTCTATCAGATCCTAAAGCAGCAACACATAAAGCTGCAACAACAGAAGAATCTTTACCACCAGATAAAGCAATACAACAGTTCTTATCTGGAAATTTTTCTTCAAACAGATTTCTAATCCACTCAATACAATCATTTGTTACTTTTTCTACGTTAAATTTACTCATGTTGACCTCCTGTGATTCTTTTATAAAAATCATCAAATATTTGTTCTTTCTTATAGAACTTTGTATATCGAATTTCCAATAATGGAATATTATTTCTAATACAATATTCTCTTTTTATTTTATCTTTTTTCTGCCTATCTTTTAAATTGGATATTTTAGTATCCTTATTTTCTCCGCAATAAGTGAAAGGATGATAATGTTGTTCACCGTTTAATTCAATTGCCATTATTATTTCATTATTCTTATTGAATATAACAAAATCGAATGGCAAACTCCTATCATCTTTGCAATCATCAAATCTGTATTGAGTTTTATAATTTATATGAATTTGTTTAAAATATTGTTCTAGTTCATATTCAGCAACAGATATAAGACAACCACATGACTTTCTGTGTCCAGATGTTAAAGATGTACAACTAACTATACAAGAATTTCCACATTCGCATTGACAATGCCAATATTGTCTTCCATTTTTTAAATATGCTTTCTTATATGGTGTTAATTTCCCAAATTTTTGACCTTGAATATCTTTTATTAAATATTCTCTTACTGCTTCCTTTTGATAACAGCCGCAACTTGTTGTATGACCTGATTTTAAGTGTGTATCTGCAACATTAACTTTGTTACCACAATCACATAGGCATTCCCATACAACTTTTGTTGTTCCATTTGGTTGAATATTATTTTTATGTCTTTTTATTACGGTTAATCGTCCAAATTTTTGACCAATTTGTGTATTTGTACCTTTTTGTTTTGGTCTACAATTTTCACAATATTTATAATTATTGTTTTGAACCTTATAAGCGTTAAGTTCTCTAATACTTCCACAATTTATACACTCACATATGTAATAAGTTTTAAATTGACCACTAGGAGAAAGTCTACTATCTGCAATATCCTTTACCTTATAACACCCATATGTCTTTCCAACTCCATCTTCTGCTACTCTTTTTCTAATTTATATATTCTCCTTCCTACATTCGATTCATCACATCATAGAACCGAATTAAATACTCATATACATTTCTAGGGACTAATTCTTTTACCTTTTCAAATTCACCCTTTTCACATAAATCTCTAACCAAACTTGAAGAAGTATGATTTTCTGGTATCTGAATTTCTGTGAAGTGATCTTTATATTCCATAAGGTTTGCTTCTCTTAAAGCAGTCTCAAGATTCTGACCTTCCCTTACGCAAGCAACAAAATGATATTCCTCTACAAATGGTTTCCAATTGTACCAACTTGTCAGAGTTTGAATATTGTCCATCCCTAAACAAATATAATATTCGTTGAATTTATACTCTTTTTCTACTTCATCTCTTAGCTGTGTTATTGTATTGTATGTTCTTTGTGGAAAGAAGCTTGTTGTTTCTATATCCAATGCTTTCATGTTATTCTTATCACAATTTGGCATTGAATTTATCAATGACACTCGACAATAACCAGGAATTAATGTTCTTTTCTTTGCCACATAAGTATCATGAGCTGGAATAAAATATATCATGTCGGCATTAACTGCATTTTTTGCAGCCAATGCCATATCCACATGAGCATTTGTGATAGGATTAAAACTTCCTGGAATAAGTAAAATCTTATTCATGCGACATTCTCCAATCAATACATCTATTCAGATAATCTACATACTCAGGATTCTTGCACATACCTTTGCCTGTTACATCTGAAACCTTTGCAACATCCATACCATTACATTTTGTTGTTTTCATAACAATATTAAGTGCAGGAACATCTGTATCATTGCTTAAATAAGTACCAATCCCAAAAGCAACATTAACTCTGTCGTGGAAATGTCTAAATAACTTATCTGCTCTCTCAAAATCAAGACTATCACTGAACAATAATGTCTTTGTCTTAGGATTGATGCCTAAAGACTCATAATGAGCAATCATCTTTTCACCCCACTCATAAGGATCTCCACTATCATGTCTGACACCACTAAATAATGTTGCATAGGTCAACTGAAAATCTTTAAGGAAACAATCTGTTGTAATCGTATCTGTAAGAGCAATACCATTTAATACACCATACTCTTTAACCCATGCATCAAGAGCATACCAGTTTGAATATGCTGGATTGTGCTTGTGGTTGCCCTGACCAGAACACATAATCCATTCATGAGCCATAGTTCCAACAGGCGTGAGATTATATTTCTTTGCGAGATATACATTAGATGTACCAACAAACTTAGATGGACTATGTAACGTATCGTTTAAATGTGAAAACTTCTCAACAGCTAACTCCTGTGCTTCGGCAGAAAGTCTACGTCTAAGACCAAATTCAGAAAATGTACCAGCGTACCAATGACCACTTCTGAGATTTTCGTACTTTTCATTTAATCTCTTTTTGAAACTATCAAGCAATTCCTCATAGTTATATGCCATTCTGAAATATACTTCGTTTACAATCGCAAGTGTAGGAATCTCATACATAGATGTATTAAGCCATGTACCAAATGTTTCGATAGAAAGACCACAATCTGAATCTGTTGTAATCTCAAAATCCTCATATCTTGGCTGCCACAATCTCAGAAAATCAACATATGAACCTTTCATCCATTTGATATTATCAATATAAGTAAGTTCATCTTCTGTGAATCTCAAACCACAATATAATTTAATCTGTCTACGGATCTCTTCTACCATTTCTGGTGTAAAATGAACATCCTTATTACGACATTTAAAACTCCAAGTGGTTTTATAATCGCTAAACTGATGATAAATCGCCTGTCCCATTGAAAGCTTATATGCATCTGTTTCTAATAAACTGTTAATGATCTGCTCCATAATTATTTTCCTTCTTTCTTAATTAAATTGAATATTGTTCCAATATCATATTCTCTCTTTTCACACTCATAAAATAAGTTTATGTATTTATCAATGAATGCCATATCATTTGGGTGCATAGCAATCGGTTTACTCTTCTTTGATTTCCACCACTGCAATTCTTTTTCAAAATCAAAAGATTTTCCATGATATGCTCTGCCAGCACCAAGATAATCACATAACATTTCCTTTTTATACTTCATTGGCATTTCAATCGGATTTCCACCATTATCAAAATTATCTTGCCAATATTCGTAATGGTGCTTGTTTCTTCCTTTATGGTGCATCCAAGCTGCTGACCAACCATTCTCTTTCTTACAAGCATCTATTGGACTTGAAGTACCTTGATAATACTTAACACTCTCCCAAAATTCTGTTGGAGAAAATTTAGATAAATCATGTACTAATCCTTGAAATGGAATTCCCACTTTACAGCAATAGTAGAACACCCAATGTTTATGCGTACAGACTTTCTTAAAATGTCTAAAAATATTAATGATATAATTCTTATACTTCATTATTCTCTCCAATCACTTCGATCTGACACATCTTCATAGTTGCTAATGCAGCCTTATGAGTATTAGGTGTGACACCCGCACAACAACTTGCGTCTACTGTAATACCAATTTCAGGATAATTTGCTCTAATAATAAGTGCATTTGAAACCACACAGATGTCGGTACATAATCCGCAGATCTCAACACTTTCAAATTTAAAATCATCCCAATGAGTCCATCCAAAAGTAATTTTGTCAATCAGAATGTCATTATCAATATCAAAATCTAACTTATCTGAAATCTGCCAACCAACAGTATTCTTTACACAGTGAATAACAGGAAGATGTACACCTTCATATGTCTCTAAATAATTCTCAGGGTGTGTGTCTCTTGTAAAGATTATCTGTTTACCAGCATCCTTGTACTCCTTAATTTTCTTTGCTACATTTGATACAATCGCCTGTGCTTCCTTTGTACCAAGTGTTCCATCAATAAAATCATTCTGCATATCTACAACAATTAATGTTTCTCTCATTTTGCTACCTCTTTTCTTTATTTTTATATGTATTTATTCTCTGAAACTCAGAAGAAATTCCGCTTTACTTGGAACTTCATATTCTGTTATTCTCTGCTAAAATTTCATAAAACTGAAAATGTGTGCGATTACAGGTACAGTCCAACCATCTCCAAGTACATCAGCAGCATCTTTTTCAGATATATTTTTGACATATTCTTCTGGCACACCTTGTAATCTTGCTCTTTCATCTTTCCACAAATATCTTGCTTCATCAAAATCATGCCCATTATAATCATCATAGATTTTTGCAGAAGACTTTCTTCCATTTAATATTCTCTTTGTAACTTCTAAACAGTTATCAAAATACTCTTTCGATGGGAACACCATTGTTCCAAACGACTTATAATAGAATCTGTGAAATCTCTTAATTGGTGTCCAAAAACAGCCGTTGTAATATCCGTGAGAATCATTCTTACAAAGGCATTCTGCTTTCTTATTTGGTACATATCCGTCATTAAGTACACTCTGTAGGGTAACTCCTTTGTCTTCTGGAACTGTTACTCCTGGAATATTAGTCCAATAATATCTATCTCTAAGCTGTCCTACTACAAGAGAAGAATTGATTCTGATAGGTTTTACTCCCATCATTTCACTAATAACGGCTTCGTCTTCAGGTTTCATCACTACATTTTCCATAAGAAAATATTTTGGATTTACTTCTTTCAATACTCTATTACACTCATAAAACAGACCTGAACGTTCTGGATCTTCAAGACCAATCTTCCTCTCTTTAATCATTGCTCTTGAAAAACTCTGACAAGGACTACCAAACATTACAATATCAATATTCGTTTCAAAATCTCCGACTTCTGTATGTAATACGCCATCTTTATATGTAATCTTATTCACATCTCCAATGTGAATTGTGTCAGGATAATTATCTTTTGTTACCTTAATTGCCACGTCCTTAATCTCTGAGGCAAAATATTTACCAATCTTAAATCCTGCTTTCTCTAATGCAATGTGTCCACATGACATACCATCGCATAAACTTAATACACTTAACTCACAATAATTATTTTTTTCTTTATTCTCTGTCAAAATCCTTTAATCTACAGAGATTGCGCAATCATTTATCCTAGAATTTACTGTTAATTCCTTTCTTCTTAATTATTTTGTTGTAAAATCCTATGGAATTAACACGTCTGCTAAAACCATAGGAAAAAAATATTTCTTGTTACTTTTATTTGGAAAATTTGGCTGAATCGCCAAGATAGAAATTTCTATATTTGATTATTTACTCATAAATTGTTACTGTTTTTGCCTCTTTTTGTCTTACATGAAATCCTTGAATTGGAATAATTTCATATGGTGCAATATCCATAACTTGTTTAATATTAGGAAATTCTGTTCCTCTAACCTGAACCCATCTGCCATGTCCTCTCATTGCTTCTATTGTTGTCATACATCCGCTTAACTTATAAAAATATTCCTCTTCACATAGAAAATATTTTCTATCATAACCGCAACTTCCAACATCCTCATAACTTTTCATAGTCACTACAACCATAGGGATATTATTATCCAAAACAACATCTCCTATTTGTGGAATATACTTTTTACTCATTCATTTCACCTCTCTTATTTATTAATAGAAAAATTTGGCTGATAAGCCGTGAATAGAATTACTTCTATATTAGATTATTCTCTACTTTTCAAATGGCTTATCCATGATACAATTATTAACCATATCTCTAAATGCAAAAGGGGAATCAATTACTCTATCTGAATATTTGAAATGTTTTAGAAACTCAAGTACCTCATGTGCATCTCTATGTGATAATGGGATAAACTTCACATATTCAGGATGTCCTTTAATACACACAACTGCCCAAGAATGATCATCAGAATAAAAACCAATATCCGTTCCAACATCTATCATCGAGTTCATCATTTTGTGACAATCATCAATTAATTTATAAGAATTTTTATATGTAACGGTTGCGTCAGATAATTGAATATTGGCATATCTATATCTTTCCTCTGCATCTTTGCATTTTTCTATTGCATCTTTATATGATTTCTTGGCTGCTTCCACTTGAAACAAATCATCCTCCAATAACCAATGTCTTAATTTATCTCGTATTTTGTCCTTTAATTTCACTTTTTCACCTCTTACATACTAAAATCTCAACATCCGTATCCGCAAAAATGCTTTTAATCTGTTCTGAGACATCGTTCCAATTCAGCCTATCTAAACCACAACCAATTACAGGCATTGCAATCTTTTTGATATTATTATCCAAACAAATCTGTTTCATCTTTTCAAGTGCAAATTTCATTGTGATAATTGTTGGCTTGTGAAAATATCTCTCTTTTGTAATAAGATTAAATACTCTCCCCTCTAATAGACAGTCACCACCAATTTTCTTATGAGTATACTGGTTAATATAATCTGGATATTTTGTCTGTAATTTTCGTTTCATATCAAATCTTTTATTGAATTCAACTACAATTCCTTTACCCATTCCAAAATCTGCACTGATACAATGTGCTAAATAATAATCTTCTGATACTGTAAATAAGTCTTTATTCTCTTCACTGTATGTCATTTATTTCACCTCACTTATTCGTAATCATATCCAAAAACAACAACTCATCTTTCTTCAATGTAATATCATAATCTTTCCATTTTTCCATCAGTTCTCTTATATCAAATCCATGCTCTGCAATTACCGCATAGCCATGAGGAGTTTTATGGCAGTCATTGTGAATACCTAATAATCCCAAATCTGTTCTAAATTGACCAAGTAATTCTTTGTCATCCACATCAAAATCAAACAGCCATTTACTCTCATCACGATTTTGTACCTGCTGTGCAACGGATGCTAATGTGCGATTAAACTGTGTCATACTTGGCTTATCTCTCAACAAACGAATAATCAACTCTTCTCTGATTTTCTCTTCATTCCTTGAATTGACCGACCTATACAATCTCGTCTGTTCGCCAGGAAGTCCTTTAGCTGCGAAACTTTTAAAAGATTCAATTACTTTATCTTCGTTCTCTTTGTATTCAAGAATTGTTTTGGCACGTTCCTTAAAGTTTGGAATGTCCTTATTATCCTTGTTTCGAGAACGAATTAAATATACATATAAGTTTGACATTTTACCTCCTCAAATTTTCTAATGAATCGTGAATTTCACTCTAACACAATTATAAAAAGGGCTGACCAACTGTTCGTCAGCCAGCCCATAAAACATTACTTTAACTCTGCAAGTGCCTTATCAAGATCCTCGTCAGACATATTCTCAAGTGCAGCATCCTGCCTCTTAGCCTTGATTTCGAGCAATCTCTGTCTCATCTCAGCATTCTTCTTAGCGTCTTCTCTCTTCTTCTTTTCATCAAGTTTCACACTAACAATATACTTGACAATTTCAATCTTGTTAGAAATCTCCTCGTCTTCCTTTGACTTAGTATTCAGAAGACTTTCTTCCTCAGACTTCTTTGCTTCCGCATTGAGTGTCTTAAATACTGAGTCCAGATTTGTGAGAGATAAATCCCATAAATCAATTACGTTAACCATTCCTCTGAATGGGAACTGATAATTATTTCTCGTTGCATTAATAAATAATTCATTATTTGTCATAATAATAATCTCCTTTTCTAATTTAAAACTTAATCTTCATTACACGCTCTGTTGCACCCTTAACTTTAACAACTAAATCTGCTCTCTTTGTCATAGAGAATCCAATTCCTGAAAGCTGATCATCAGTATCTTCTACATGACACTTAGCACCTAAAGCCTCAAATACTCTCTTATGCTTCATTAAATCATTGTCAAGGAACTCAAGATAGAACCCATTAGGCTCTTCGCTATTTACACAATCTTTCAGGAAGAAGAATAAATGTCTATGACCAATTCCATCCTGCTCGTCAAAATAGTTTGGACTGTAACTGATTACTGATACAGGAACAAACTGATTTGTATTTACACCCCAAATCTCACGACTTGAAATAGATGAATTACCTGCTAATTTCTCCTTAATTGAGAAATTTCCATTCTCATCGAGTGTTACTTCTGCAACCTGAACCTTTTCATCAGTTCTCATTGACTTATCGTAATCAAACTTGTAAATTTCTCCATTAAATTCAATCTCAGCTCTAAATCCATGTCTTACGCTTCCTGAATACTGATGTACAAAGAACTTATAAACACCTGGTTTCATTCTTGACAGGTCTTCCCAAGTAATATTCTCTACTGCAACCTTTCCATCTGGATGAATAATATCAACGTCTAACTGACCACCCATTCTTGAAACACTTGGCTTTCTACAATTACTAAAGAAAATTTCATTCTTATCTGGCTCAATACAATGTGCATCAATGTCGTAATTATCATGACCATCTTCGTTCCACTGAATAGAAAATCTAAGAACACCATCAACATTACCGCCAGCCGCTTTAACATTCTGCTTCATATCTGAATCTGTAATATTTCCTGAATAAGCCCAAGATAATCCATTATTCCACTTGAACATTGTCTTAGCGTCTGGATTAACAGGTGCAATCATAGAAACAAAGTTCTTCTCATGCTTATTCTCTACAAAAGCTTCAATCTCCTTTGCAGTTGGAAGTACCTTATTAATGAAATCCTGTGCTGAAATCTCTTCAACCTTAGAAAACTTCTTAGGACTTACAGCAACATCTTTTTCCATCTGACCAAAGATATCATCTGCACCAACCATTCTTCTTGCAGCACTCTTATTTGAGAACAGTACATTATTTACAGTAATATCATTCAGATTAGCAAATCTTCTCTGTAATGAATCCATATATCCAAGTTCTGTAATAGTCTTCTTTGCATCCTCAAGCATCTTCTTTGTAAAAATAGCCTTTGGTCTTTTATAGTTGCTCGGTGCTGTAATCTGCTCATACTTCTTAACTGCTGTATCGAGATCCATATCCTCACTTACATTAATAAGAAGTGTTCCAATAGAATGATTTCTAATTCTACCGATAGCCATACCTGCTGTTACCGACTTCTCCCAAGCATATAAATCCTTTTCAATATCAGAAGTCAGTTTATCGTATTCCTTCTTATACTTCTTGAACTCTGTGAGTACGCCTTTCCACTCTTCGCCCTTGTAAAGTGTATTTGAGTTGATAAGTTCCAGAATTGTATCAAGTGCTTCCATAGTAATCTCATCGAGAGAACGCTTAAACACATTTCTTGTATCTCTGAACTGTCCTTTAACTTCCTCGTTAGAACGACTACTTCTATTTACGAATTTGCTTGGAAGCTCTAAGAAGAAATGATCCCACTGATGAGACTTTCCATTGATTTCCTCAAAGTTAAAATCTGTACCAATCTTAGGGAACTTAGTTGTATAAATATCTGTAACTGTATGGGCTTTTACAAAAGCATCAAGTGCATCACATACTGGCTGATATGTTGTATCGCCAAGATTTAATTCCCAAATCGTATGAATCTGGTTATCCTTGATAGTGACAGCAGAACCAATATTCTTAATAAACTGTCTACAACAACTGCAATCATGCTCTCTACGCTCTCTGAAAATCTCATTTGTACCAGCAGGGAAACTATCAAGATATGTATTCCATAACTCATCCTTATCTACATTTACCTCAAATAAATGTGTTTCTTCTCTCTGCATTTCATCGAAGTGCTTCTGTAAAGCCTTCTTAAATTTCATAAATCCATCCATGTTTTGTACCTCTTCTTTCTTATATTTATTTTTTTTAATTGTTTTCTACTGTTATATTCTCCGTTTATAATCCAAAGGAAACGAAGTTTTACTGAGGAATTTAATTTTCGTCCTCATCAAAATCCCATGCATCATATAATTTTTCTCCGTTACCCCACCAACTAGGTTTGTCAGAACCCCATTCAGTTTCATTATTAGTCCAACATTCAATTTCTTCACCATCTACATCTACAATTGGTGTAGCCCAATTTGAACAACCATAGACATATCCGTTATAATACTTGCCTTTTGCATAAATAAGACCACTCGTATTATTCCAATCTTCCATAAGTCCAGCGTAAATTATTGAATTAGGATGACTTTCTACAACCTCTTTAACTTTGTTCCAATCCATAAATTTCATTGCACCAATAGGTTTTGTTGCTACTACACTTGCTCCCAAAAATCCCATTGCAAAATCTGTATAGCCTTTCATGTAAATCTCCTTTCTAATTTACCAAAAAATTCCATTTACCGTCTTATCAATAGCTTCCCTCATTACACCACCAGTCATTTTATTCATTGTATCTGCAACAAGACCTTTAAATTCTGCTCTTATTCGCCTATTATGACGAGTACATGTTTTTGAACAATAATTATTCCTTCTACATTTTTCACAGTTGCCATTCAATTTCCACTGTTCATTTTCCTGAATCTGTTCCATAACTTAGCCTCCTCTTCTATCTAAAATCTTCTGAATAGTTTTCTTATCTTTATCAGATAAACTATCCCAATCCAACTTAAAACTTTCACAATTTTTATGCTGATTCCAACCATCATCACAATCATAAGAATAACGATACGCACAATAATCACATGCCATTTATATTCACCTCTCTTCTAAAGAAATCGAACTTTACTGTTATAAAAACATTTTAATTTCCGCTTGATATAGCGAATCATATCCTTGCATTAATTTCCAAACACAGAAATTATGATCGTTGCTTTTATCTACAAATAATACGCAACTTTCATTTATATCTTCTATACAATAATTTTCTTTAATATAATCAATATCAATACCATTTTCTAATTTGCAGTAATAGATATTGAATTTTTCTCTATGAATATAATCTCCAATCATCGTTGTTAATAATAAACAAATCATAACTGGCAGTTGTAAAATAAAGAGCAACACTAATGCTTCTTCCATATCTGTCACAAAAAATTGTCTTATTGCACATATCTCCAATAAGATAATCATAATCACGAATAAAATTCCAAAAAACAGATACCACTTATTAGCTGACCACACCTCTTTTGTTTTAATTTTTGTTTTGTCCATTTATTTTCACCTCACAATCCAAAGAATTTTACTCTTTGTGTTATTCTCTAATTACTTACTGTCCCATTCCATTTCTAATAGCTCATCATAGGTCGCAGCATTCTGAGATAACTCTTTCTCTTCCAATCGTTTTTCTCCGCTGATTAATAAATCAATAAGTCCTAAAACTTGGTTATATGCCATTAACTGTCCTTTCATTATTAATTCATTATCTTGAGAATGGCGTACTTTCAAACTATCTTCTCCTACCGCAATACAATCATTAATCATATTTTTCAATCTCTTTAATTTAACCATTTTTAGCACCTCGCCATAATATTATCTACATCACTTATAAGAACATCTCCATCCTTAATTACCCACATACACTGATAATCTTTCTCAGCACATAATTTTGTAAAATCAGCATATGACTGATATTTATCAGGCTTTGCCATAGCTCTATAACATTGTTCCCTATTCTGACAAGTTGAGCTTGTACACATAGTTATATCAGGCATTTACGATTTCCTCCTTTACTCTATTTGCTAAGTAATCATCAAAGCTACGCTTCATATATGTATAATTAATTTTCTGAGAAGGACTAAAATTAGTTCTGTCTTTATAATTTTGAATCCACTCTTCAAACTCTTTATCTTTATCTTTATTTGCTGCATATGTCATAAGTGCAATTAAAGCAACATAACAATTTTTATATAAAGGTGATGTAATACTAATTTCATACTTATCGAAACAATCATCTACACAATTTGCATATAACTCAACATCTTCAGTTGTTAATTCTGAGCTGATATTTTCTTTAACAAACGATAATATTTCATCATCACAACCCGTCTTTTGCTCAGATTTATTATCATTTGTTACCTTATTATCAGAAGACTCTATATTATTCTCTGTTTCAGTTGTGTTTTCACTAACTTCTGAATGTGTTTCTCCCTTATTATATGTAGCTTCATTCTTATCCTCTGTTACATCTGTTATATGTAAATATTCCTTCATGAGTTTTTCAAGCATGTCAAGTTTTGTCTTAACGACTTTCTTATCTTTAGTTCTCTTCTTTTTATCATATTCATTGAAACTTATGTCATAACCATCAATTCTCTTATCACCTAAAATCTCATTAAATTCTTTCAAAAAATTGATGAACATACAATCTTCAAAATTATATTTTGTGAATTTCTCAAATAATGCTGTCCATAAATATGTATTTTTCTTACTAAAGAGATTTTTATACTTATCATCTCCTAAAATGTTATATAATCTAGTTGCTAAAGCATTTATTTTTTCAAACTCTTCTTCACTTGCATTATCTTCAATATACATACCCATTGTTTTAACTACTGATTGCCATTCATCAAGATGGTAAATAATCATATCCGTTTCACAAAGTATTTTTTCATATAATCCATTAGTGAATTCCTTATCAGAATATTCAATACAATCCTTATAAAATCTGTTGTTAGATATTATTTTCTTTATATTTTTTGCATATGTAGGAATATATGTAAGTGCTCTTTGAGCTGCTTTCATATTTTCATGTTCGTTATATATACGAATTCTTCTGGATATATCTTCTTTAGTTGAATCAGGATGAACTGCTAACCCTATCTGGTACTCATCAAATTTCATCTTTAACTCTTCTGGCAACTGACTATAAGTTTTATTTTTTATATCACATACTTCCCACTCTTTTATAAAATTATCATTACCATCAAGTTTATAATTTCCATTTTTATCCTTAACTTTAACTTGATAAGCAATTTCACTGTCAGTAATATCTTTGCTAACAGCTTTATTACCATATCTAAACATAGATAATGCAGTTGTTCTCTGTAAGCCATCTTCAACATAACTTTCTGAATAATTTGACGTTTCTCCTAAAATTAAAGGTGGAATATATTCTCCTATAAGAACAGATACAACAAGTTCATTAAACATTCTATCTGTATAACAGCCCATTGCTCTTTGAGTATCTGCGTCACCCTTTACATCACCTTCTTTAAACTTGTCTAAATATGACTTCAATGTAAGTGTTTGTGGTCTAACTGGTTTTACTGGCATTAACATATATTTTTCTCCCTTCTTTAACTACATTAATATGGCAATATTTTTATAAGATCGTAACCCTGACAAACAATCATTGTATTCATTTGCGGTTATATGTAATATTTTCAATATCTCATCTTTTGTATATTGTTGAGATAATAGCCTCGCCACTCTTTCCTGTTTTCGTGGTAATTGCTGTAAATATAACTCAACCTTGTCGGTATATTCTTCTGTGAATATTTCTCTTTCTATATTCTCTCTTGAAGGTAAATTCTCTTTAATACTTTTCACCTCATCTGTATTAACATCTAATGAAATATTCATAATAATTTGTGGTTTACCCTCATCATCAAGAATTAATTTTCCATTTTCATCCCTTAAGAGATTCTGACGCTTTAGTCTATATTTATTATCTCGCATCCAAGTACTTGTTTTTCTTGCAATATTACCCGTCAGAAAAGTTTCAAATCGAGATTTATTTTGATCAAATGAGACTACTGCTTCCATAAGACAATCCATTGCCACCTCATATAAATCATCGTATTCACTGACTTCAACTTTTCCATGCCAAATCTTATGACATATTCTTTTCAATTTTTTGTTTTCGTTGTCTGAATAATCATTAATAATTTTCATCATTTCAGGATTATTGTTAATAACCCTCATCATCTCTTCATTAATCATTTCTTCTACCCGCCTTTTGAATTTCTTTATTCATATATTCCCCGAAAGACAATTCAGAATTCATAACTTTAATATGTTTAGTTTCTCTTTTACATTTTGGACACTTACAATATCTATCATGTCGATTTCTTTCTCCTGGTTGAAAACTCATAGTCTCTACCATAGGAATTAAACAGTTTCTACATATCACCATAATTAATCCTCCAATATATCATTAGCCATTTTCCAATATTCCGTTCTACCTTTATAATCATCGCTAGTAACCTTACTGAGTTCTAATTTTATCTTTTCAATGTTATATCCTTTAGATATTGCATCTTGCATAACTTGAACATACCTTATACACTGCTTTATTCTCTTATGTTTATCTCGAATATCATCAAGTAAATATCCTATCTTTGCTACCTTATGAGCTTGTGGCTTCTTACCATTATGTATCTTCTTATATTTTTCCAAAGCATGATTAATATCACTTTCTGCACTATCACACTTTGACAATTCTGTATTTAATAAATTCTTATATGTAATCAGTTGGTTGTCGTCCCAACCTGCTAATCCTAAAATGGAATTAGCTTCTGAATTAATCTTATCTAATAAGGCATAGTCAAAATTACTTTCATCTCCTATATAAACATTTGCGTTTCCTCTATAATAAAGAGATTTATCAGACTTCTGCCCCGTATCCACATCAATAAGATTATATTTCTTAATCCATGAATACTTCTTTCTGCTGTTCTGTACTAATGACCTCGCTTGTTTGTAAGTAAACTCCTTTGCCATAGAACTCGAAGTCGTTATCATATATTCACCTAACTTTATAGGATTTTCCATAACATAATTCTTTCCATCTGTTAAAATAAACAAAAACATCACTCCTCTCTAATTTTTGACGCACTTTAATAAACCTTGGGTATACCAAAGAAAAATTAAAATGCAATTAAATTGTTAAAATTTGGAAAAATTTGCTGATATGCAATTGACTTTTATAAGTATTACTATGTATAATTTAGATGCATACTAGATATTTCCCCCAAGAAATAGATTTTGTATGTGCTTGACTAGGCGGCTTCCAACTTTCTAGTCAAGCTTTTTTATTTATTTCCTTTTCCATTATATTACTCCGAACATGTGTTTGTGTCAATACAAATCAGAGTAAATCAGAACAAATATTCGACTATCATTTCAATAAAATATCATGCATAATTCCCCTCTTAATTATATTCTCTATATCTTGTTCTGTATTAAATAGCTGCATATGAGGAATATATTCGTCTTCATTCATTATAATTGTTTTCGATTTTCTTACCAGTAAGCACCCATCATCAGGTGTGGCAAGTTTTTTTGATGAAACATTGTTGTCAAAATCCATTGTTAAGATAACAACATTTCTAGGATTTTTACCTTCAGCTTTTAGTTTCTGCAACCTCTCAATGGCTTCATCTATACTTGTGTAATCATATGTTTCTGTCTTCATGATATTCTCTCCTCTCCCTTATATCATAGCCAAACTAATTTTCATCGCTTCCATAACTTTTAGATTATCTTCGTTTGATAGTTCACCAATTTTAAATTGAATCCTATCTTTATCAATTGTTGTAATCTGCTCTAATGCCACAACAGAATCGTATTTTAGCCCATTAATTCCATCCTTATGTATTTCTACATGTGTTGGCAACTCTCTTTTTGATTTGGTTGTTATGATGGCTATGATAGTGGTAGGGCTAAACTTATTACCAATATTATTTTGCAATATTAACACTGGTCTTCTACCACTCTGCTCAGAGCCTTTCGAACTATATTTGGTTACATCAGCGAAATATATTTCACCACGCTTGATTTCCATATCTGTTAGCCCTCCTTTCTCTGTTTGTTCCTTTTGATATTTTATATAATACATTATATATCTTAATAAATCAAGATATATCTTAATTTTTTAAGATAAAATAATTAACAAATATTTTTAATATATCTTGTTTAATTTGTACATATCTTATATAATTTAGATATATCTTAATAGCGAGGTAATTTTATAATGGATAATGCATTTACAGTTAAGAACGCAAAACAAATCTTGCTCAAAATAAAAACAATTATAACTGAAAAGGAAATCAAAAAAAAAGATTTGGCTCAAAAATTGAATTTAAGCCAATCAGCTCTAACTTCAAGACTTAATCAAGATAATATTTCTATTGAAGCATTATTAGAAATATGCAATGCACTTAATATTGATATGAATATTTCTTTTATTAATAAGGACGATACAAAATAATCTGTATCATCCTTTACATATGTTACATATTATCTAATACATTTACACTTCTACTTGCACCAGAATCATATACATTATTCATCATAGCATCTGACTTCCATCTTCCCTGTTCTCGAACAAAAGTAGGATCGTTTGATTCTCTTGTAAGAATAGTTGTATATTCATGCCTCATCATGTGTGGTGTCAATTTCCCACCACTATAAATTCTAAACATAGCTTTAATATTATCTTCATTCATTCGTTTACCATTTTTATTAAGGAATAATGCTTCGGTATCAATAATATCTGTAAGCGTTTCTCTATATTTTAACCACTTTGTTAATGCTGCAATTGCGTCTTTGGTAAGAAATACAATATCTTTTCCATTATCTGTATAATCATAATTTCCTTTGCTGATAACAAGTATATACGGTCTTGGATGTCTACTATCTATATATTGTTCGTCAAGATATACATCCCTAATATCAAGACCTGCTAATTCTGATTCTCTTAATCCAGTGCCTCTTAATGTTCTAAATACACAACCATTTCTTATGCGAATAAATTCATCAGGTTTTCGATTTATCTTTTCAATCATTTCTTGAACATCCTCATATAATGGCATTTTTTCCATTTTCATACGATTGGTTTTAACTGGTTTATATTCACTAGATTTAATCATCTGAATAATATTATCCATACAATAATGATGAATTTTTAGATATTCCCAAAAACTACTCATCTGATTCTTCTTTGTAATAAGTGTATTAAGTTTTATTCCAGATTCTTTTAAGTAATCCATATATCTAATTATTTTTGAATCAGTTACTTTATTTAATATTTCAGGAGTAATTTCGGATAATACACTACATTCAATATATTTTTTACCTATTAACCAATTCAATAAATTTCTTATCGTTATCCAATAATTCAATCTTGCAGCTCTACTTGATATTGATAAAAAATAATCCTGAATAAAATCAGGCACATTTTCTTTTACAAATATTTCTTCTAATTTTCTTCATTTCGTTTTTGTACCTCTGCTTTGTAACACATTATTATCAACCTCACTTTCCTACATACATATTCTCTGTTTTCCATTCAGGTAACAATTCATTATTTCCATCATAATATGTAGACTTTATTTCTCTTGCTCGTTCCATTCGTTCTGACAAATCATCACACCATCTTACTTCGAGATTTTTTGTTCTCATTTGCAATCCTACGCATAAACAGGTTAAATTTTTAACATGATTCTTCTCTTTCGTTTTAGGTCTTGGAATACCTGCACCAACCTTATTCTCTTGTAAGCAGCGAAGACATATGAACCTTGAATTATGTTTCGGATTCCCATTTCTCTTACACAAATTATCACCTCATTTTTCTGCAATAAAAAAGAGCAGTTGTTTCTGCTCTTAATAATAATAATATTTAATTTGAAAACAATTATTCTTCTTTATATGTTTCTATTTCATTTTCTTCAATGTCCTTTTTATTTATTGAAACTGTCTCAAAAAATCCCGCCTCTAAAGCCGCACATTTCCACGAACAATAGTACCCAACAAATCCTCTGCGAATTACCGCTTGTGAATCCAAAGGGAGTTTCTTTCTACATCGTGTACATTCTACATATATCATATCATTTTCTCCTCTTAAGAAATAACTCTTTAATTATTTATTTTCAGTGTTTTAATCTCTTCGCAGCTTTTTCCATCTCTAATATAGCATTATCAAATTGCGTTCCAACTTTATGATAATACTCGTCTTTAAATTTAAAAATAAATTCTTCTATCGTAGGCTGATTCTCATACTGATATAACTTTTCCAATGGCTCTTGCATAGCTTTGTTTGCCTCAAAATCAGCCTTACCATACATATACATTTCTGTATTTGATCCGTCTAAATTCCATTTGACTTTCTGTATTAATTTACTCATTTACATCACGTCCTTTCTTATGTTTTACATTATAATATTCTCTCTTACAATAAAATAACTGCCAGCATTTCTACTGACAGCCTGAAACAATTCTTTTATTGGATTATATTTTACCATATTCCTTTGCTTTTTCCATAGCAACTTTACCAGCTTCATCCTCAGAGTCATAAGTACCAAATATTTTTTCTTTTCCATTCATTTGAAAATAAACAACATATTTTCCATTTGCTTTTTTCATAACATGTTTATATTTTGAAGTACCATGTATCGCAGAAGATGTTAAATTATATTTTTTAGCCAAATGATACAATTGCTCTGATGTTTTATATGGGAATAATTCAAAACATTTACAACCCATTTGAGGATATAGTTTAATAAACAATTTCAAATCTTCATCATTTAACTCATTTATTATATTATTTGATACTCCCAATTTTGATCTACGACTGCAAATTGCGCTCTTACTTCTACCATCTAACATTTTAACCATATCATCCAATGATAAATTATTATTACCTATAATTTCATCTTCTTTTTTTGTCCATAAACTACCATCATACGTTTCACCCAATTGAGATGCTCTATGTTTAATTTGTCCTTCAGTCATATGTGGTAAAAATTTCATAATTCCTTTTCTACCTAGTTTATGATATTTTTCTTTTATAATTTTGTCATCTTTAGCATTTGGAACATATCTTTGGGTATTTTGATATACAAGACCTAATTCAGCCGCCTTCATTTTTATTGATTGTATCATGTGATTGGTAATTAAACCTTGGTTATATATTTTAGTAGCACCAATTTGTTCAAATTTGTCATATAAAATCTGTATCTCATCATCCGTCCAATTATAATAATAAGATCGTATTTTTTGATCTACCTTATTGAATACATCTACGCATTTCTGAACATAATCCTCAACATAAAATTCTTCAATATCAAATTCGTCACTACATTCAGAAAATTTTCCATTTTGTCTATCAATAATTTTTTCATTTAATTCATTCTTCAGATTGAAAGATTTTAAACTATTAAAATTACTTACCAGATCCAAAATTACACGTTTTTGATTACAACCTGCATCAATAGCACGTCCAATCTGTTGATAATAAATAATGTTTGAAATCGTAGGTCTTAATAGTATACAACCATTAATATCTTCCAAATGTACTCCTTCATTTAAACAATTGATCACAAACAAAAGTTTTAGTCCATTATCGTTATTTTCTTTAAAAATCATAAAATCTTTTTTGCTTCCAGAATAATACACATACTCAAATATTTTTCCATTATATCCAGCATCTCTAAACCACTGAATCACAATATGTTTCATATCATATAAATGTTTTTTATCTTGACAAAACACAATATACTTTCCATTATAATCGGTAATATACTTCTTTATAATTTCAGGAATACCGTTTGATTTTTCAAGCTGTTGTTTGGCTACTTTTAATTCCTTCATTAGATCAGATTTATCTTCGTCGCTATTTCTTCCTTTTTCAATCTTATCCACCATATTATCATACTCTTCTTCAAAAGTATATAAAGCAGATACATATACTGGCATAACAGGAATTATTTTTCTTACAAGTGCTTCTGCTAACGAAATATCACACGCCTTGTTATTATCAAAATATTCTTCTGCCATATCTCGTCCATCAGCACATCTTAATGGAGTGGCTGTTACTCCAAACACTTTTGCGTTTTGGTGAGAATCAACTAATGATTCAAACTTAATTCCCCAAGTTTTAGCACCTGTTCTATGCAATTCGTCACACACAATCAGATCTACATTGATATTGACAATTTCATTATCAGACATCCGTGAAAGTTTCTGATATGTATAAAATACTGCATTATTGATTCCATATTTCTTCATTTTATTCTTTGTCTGTTTAATAATCTCCCTATTTGGAGCAAATATCACAGCATTCTTATCTTCGTTCTGAAACATTTCAAGTAATCTTAAAATCAAGAATGTCTTTCCTGTTCCTGTCGCCTGAATTGCACAACATTTGTTAGATGTCTTGAAAAACTCAATAATCTTTTCCATTGTCTGTTCGTTATGTGGTTTTAAATCTACTTTGTACATTTACATCAACCTCTTTCTTGTTTTGTATTTTTCTTACATATATTTATTCTCCATTTCAAAATAAAAACGACCAGATTTTACTCTGATCGTTTTGCTTATATATCTATTCAATTTTTATTTATTCCTTGCAACTATTTATCATCTGTAATATCAATTCTAATTCCTCGATTTCAGTTTTGAGTTTCTTCATACTCAATAAAGCACTAATTGCATTATCTTCATAACCTTGTTGTTCAATATGTTGTATATCAATCTTGAAATATTCCTGTTCGTTCTGTAGATTTTGCTTTTTGGCAGCCAATCTTCTTTCTAATGCTTCTTTCATAATATCGCCCTCTCTTATCACTATATATTGTGTTTGCGTCTTATTCAAACCACTACATATTAATTTTGATTTCCATTGAAATCGTCATTTCATTACCTGTGATAATTTATCAATCACATAATCAAATCCTTGAAGAAATGAATAATAATCTGTACTTTCTGATATATTCATTGCAATTTCTTCTTTATTGCGTTTCAAACTGTCAATCATTTCTCTTGTATTATCTACTGATACATCAATAACATTTAATCCAGCATCTTCTAAATCCTGTTCAACACAATATCTCAATGTTTCTTCTGATGACTCATCATCATAGAATTCTCCTTCAACTTCTACAATAAGTTTTGCTTTTACCTTATTGGGGTTATTCATTGTTTTTGACATATGTATCACCTCTTATCTTTCAGTTACAATTAAATTTTCTATATCATACCTGCAATCAATCCAATGTTCATATAGTCCAATGTTTTCATCTGTTGGCTTCCTTGTTGCTGATGAAATATAATTATCAAATTTAACGATTGCGTTATACATTTTCTCAAGGTCTTCTTTTGTAATCTCGTCAGTATTTCTAAATTCTTTCACTATATCACCTCTTCCAATCTTCCGAGTAAATCATTCTTTCATTGACTGCAATAATGGACTTTTAAATTCACGTCCATCTAATACGTTCCTAATAATTTCCATTGCTTCAGCAATTCCACAATTATATTGTTGCATTTCTCTTTGATTTTCAAAACGTTGGTCATCTTCTCAATGATGTACGATTTTATCACACAATTCATCTTGTATATCATGTAAATATGTTTCTACTGATTTCATTTTTATATTCTCCTTCCATAACTATTTACATTACCTAATCTTCTTTGCAATTTCTTTCATCTTGTTACTAAACTTTTAATATCTTGCCAAAGCAAACATTCTGCATTTTTGTTCCATCTGACATTGTTGTTGTGGAAAGCTGTGCTATCTGTCCGTGATTACCAACCTCTTCATCAGGAAAAGATTTGTTAATCAAATCAATCAACTCTCTTTTCGTTAATGCTGTATGTACTACTGTTTCAATTACATTTCTATTTTCCATTTATATTACCTCTTCTAATCTTCCTAATAAATCATTTTTCACTTCGATTATAGCATTTAACCTGCCTTTAATCTGTAAATCATATGGACTATCAGTATTTTTTAATAAAACCTCAAGTCTATCAATTTCTGTATTAAGTTCACCAATATATTCTTTTATCTTTTCTCTCATATCTGGCTTATCACCAAATCTTTTCGTTTCCGTATAGTAAGTAAGATTGCCACAATACTGTAAAGCTGCAATTACCTTTTCAATTGCTCTTTGTTCAGCAGGTATTGTATGTTTATTTGCAATATCTTTTATTATTGCTATTGTCTGTTCATTTTTCAAAAATATCACCTCCAAAGGAAAGTTAAATTTCCAAGTCTTTTATATTCTTATCACATCTGGTATCTTTGTTTCTTTCAATAATGAACTTCTATTTCTGAATTTCTCTATATTAGAAGTCCGCTGCATTCCATCTATAAATCTTCGCTCTACCTCTTTTTTATCATAAACGATTCCATTATCATTTCCACATAATAATAATTCTGGTAATTGTGTAAATAACTGAATTTCTTTCTCCATAGTTTCTCCTTTCCATTCGTAAGTAAACTTAGATTTATTTACTTATGCGATTTCTTCAAAATATTCTTTTGCCATCTCTGAATCGACATCGCATATAAATTTATCTTTATAACATATAGTATCTGAACCTTCCCAATATTTAACACTACAAACAGTATTAACTGGAATTGTTTCGTGTTCATCCCAACATTCAACAGTAGAAGGTAAATCTTTTATTGTTTTATATTTTGTTTCTTTCATTTATTATATTCTCCTTCCAAAAGAAAACTTGGTTTCCTTAGTTTGCTTTATTTTTCACTAAACGAATTATTCTTATTAGGCATCTCCTCAATGATATCAGAATATTTATTATAGATGTTATTTTCAATTTCTTTTCTAGCTTTAATTGCATCATCTTTGTTAACAAAATAACCTAGATGATGATTTTCACCATTAAAATATATTCTAGCCTGCCATTTTTGCTTATCTTTTTTCCATGATACACCAGGATAGCCGCTTGTATTTCTTGAAGTTTTTTTACCTAAATGAATAAAACTCTCTGCTTTTATGTTGCTATCTGGTAAATATTCTTCAGTTAGACATCCACAAGAATATCTTTTCACTAAATGAGAAATTGAAAGAGTTATCACATTGCCACATTTACATTTGCATATATACTGTGTACGACCATCTTCTCCTATAGTTGTGTCAATAACGGATAAAAGTCCAAATTTATCACCTATTTTAACTCTTCCTTTTCCTAAATGTTTTTCTCTTTGATATTTTTTTTGATAGCACCCACAACTTTTTATTTTTTGCGATGTAATACTACTTGTTTGTGCATAAAAAATATTACCGCATTCACATTGACATTCCCAATACAATCTATTTTTCCCTTTATATTCTTTATATACTGGTTTAATTACTTTAAAATGTGGATATTGTGTATTAGATAACTCTTTTCTCTTTCTCATTTTCTCTCCTAAAATCACTACTGAAGCTGTTCTTCTATTTCTTTTTCGTTAAGAAATGATAAATCATCAATATAAACACACACCTCTTTATTTTCTGTAAGAATCCAAATTACATCTCTTCCATTTCTACAAGTATTTAATGTAATTGTATCATCATTGATCCACGATTGAATATTCTCTTCATCCAATTCATAGTTTATTTCATTTAATGCTTCAATAATTGCCTTCTTTTCCCTATCTTCTACCTTTGTGTTTTCGTTCCATACTAACATACTCTTTTACCTCCAATTTTCCAATGAATCTATTATTTATTGCTCCTTCCATTCTACATAATATCACCCAACAACTCAATTACTTCATTGCGTTTAATTGAATGGCATATAGTCTTCATCCTCTTCACCATTTTCCTTAAAAATATCGTCATCTTCTCCATTATCAATACAAGTATCATAACCATCATTTCCAATTGTAAAATGTTGAAGAAAATCAACTTCAATAAAATTCGCCATTTCTTGAATTTTTCTTGTGATATTAATATCATTTACACTTGCATCTTTTGAACCATTTGGATGATTATGAGCTACAATAAATTTATTCGCACCAGACAATAATAGAAATATTGCAAGCTCTCTCATTTTTATTATAGAAGTATCTGCTGTTCCATGTGATAGTTCAAATACTCCTTGTGGAATCATTTGACAATTAAATGACATAATATAAACATATTCTTCTTCAAGATATTTCGTTTCAAATACTTGATTAAAAAAATCCACCATTTTATCATATGAAGAAAAATCCGAATTCCATTGAATTTTCTCTTTCTCTTTTAACATAGGTAAATTATTCTCTTTATTCCTAAATGTAATATATCTTTTAATCTCCATTATATATTCTCCTTTAAAAAATAGATTTTGCAATTATATTAGCAGCCATATCATTATACTGATTTAAATTATTTTTCAAATATATCTTTGTTGTTTCGGTTCTAGCATGTCCTAATAACTGCTGAACCACATATATATTTTCATCTGTCTTTCCCAACATAATATTTGCAAACGAAGCCCTTAATTTATGAGGTGTTACTGAATATCCAAGAGCTTCCTTTGTATATTTTATAACAATATCAGATAATGATCTTTGTGTCATACGAGTTTTTGATTTTGAAATGAATAACGCATCTTCATTTTTATCTATTATTTTTTCTCGATCACACATCCAATCTAAAATAGCCTTTTCTAATTGAGAACTCATAGTAAAAGTCCTGTCTTTATGCCCCTTCTCAATTACACTTTTAATAATATGATTTTCAAAATCAATATCTTCAACATTGATTTCGCTTAATGCTGTTTCACGTATTCCAGTTTGCATAAATAACATCATAATTGCTCTGTCTCTTGATTTCCATTTATATTGCATAGCAACTGACCTTCTATTTCCTGCTCCACATTCTACAGCCAATAGTACTTCTTTTAAATCATCTTCATCTAAGAATTTTCTATTAACAAAATCTTCTCCACGAACCCTTTTTATTTTATTCATAGGATTTTCAGTTATATAATCATTCTCCGTTAAGAAATCAAAAAAACTTTTTAATACACTATGATAACATTTCCTGTAAGATAATGAAGATTGTTTTTTATTTCCATTATTATCTGTTATATATTCTATTGAATCCAAAAAACGAGTAATGTCAAACTTTGTTATTTCAATAACTTTAATATGTTTAATATCACTCGGATTAATGTAATATAAAAATTTTGCTATTTTTCTTATATATTCTCTACATGCTGTTGGTTGCCTTCCTGATTTGAACTCATAATAATATTCAGTTACATATTGTGGTAATGTAGATAATATTTCTTTTATATTTTTTTCAATTTGTAATGAATGCTCTAATCTACCTTTCATTTTTATCACCATCCTTTATAGCATATTATTTAATTTTTCAATGCTATCTAATAATTTTTTCAAACTATTTGTAGTGTCTTCAATTGTTTTAGATAAATCTTCTACATCTTCATTTTCTTTTTTATCAGTTTCCTTATTTAAGCAGTCTTCAAAAACATGACCACCATTTTCAATATACATATTAAACAACATATCACCTGGAACTGTTTCAAATAATTTTCCATTATGATAAATCTCGTAATCAGGTACTTCATTTATAGGCGCTTTAAATCTAAATATACATAAAATAGCAAATTGCGTATCATCATAGCTGTCAAAATAATTTTTTTCCTCTGGTTTATCACTTGCAATATAATACCATTCTTTCATTATTTTATCTCCTTTATTTTTCACTTCGTCTATATTTTACTCTTGCTTCCCCTTCTTCTATAAATTTATCTTTTAAAGAGTCAGCCATTGGGCGTAAAGTTGTTTCGTAATATAATTTTTGTTTATACCATGTACTATATGGTTCAGCCATATGTTCATAATATTCTTTTACATATTTATGGAAGAATTTATTTATATCATTCATTAAAGCACCTTGACCTAGCATTTGTTCAATTGTTCCATCTGATAGTCGAATAATTTTCTTTGTTTCAGGATCAAATAATACGGAAAATGTTTGTTGACAAATTCCATAGCCAGACCACAAATGTAACATTTTATAATGTTCTTCAGTAAAAATCATAGATCTCTCAACATATAATTTTCCTGCTTTAAAATCCTTATATCTAATTCCAGGGAATTCATCTTTTCTATGTTCATTATCACCATATTTAATGTGCGTTCTATCACTTTCACCACGGAATGCTTTCGCCCTTTCTTCTTGATATTTTTGTTCAACTCTACTGGCTGTAATATTTTGAGTATATCTACCAGTTTGTGCATCTTTAAGCCAAACATCACCATTATAATCTCTCTCAGTTACCATAATATGATTGGTAGACAGGTCTCTTTTGTTCATATTATGATCTAAATAAGTGTTAGTTTCATTGTTTCTGTATCTCGTCTTATGATCATTATCTTCTATAGCATTTTTTACATCATTGACACCTTTACAACCAATTCCAAATATTGTATAAAATAATCCGAATAAACTCATATAATTAACCGCCTTTCTTATCTATGATTAATTCTATCTTTATAATCTTCACCAAAATTTTTTTTCATAAATTCTTCTGCATTTCTTTCTGCATTATTTTTTTCTTCTTTTTTATTATCTATAAATATTGCGATTGCAAACATTAATATTATTATACTTATAGCTGTACCCATAATCCATATCCTCCTATTTAACTATTCACATCTCATTATTACTATTCTAATTCTATCATATGATTTTAAATTTTGCACTATATATCCAAGTATTAAAATGATCCATAGTAATGAATTTTAATACATCCTCAAATCCCTTTATTACATCGGTTGCAAACAAAAATCCTTTACTGTATCCCTCGTAATTATTATTAGGAATAATTGTAAGATATTTTCCTTTCTTATGTACTTCATGACCTCTCTTAGCCATTTCCTTCTTAAATTCTTTGTAATCAAACATATTCATCACAACCTTTCACTGTAAATTATCCATTCCTTTCCATAAAAAAATAAGAGACTGGATATTTTCAATCTCTTATATGTTCTCTAAATTATTCAATTATTATAATTTCTCATCCTCAATATCTTCTAAGCTGTCAATTCCTAACTCATCCATAATATCTTCACAAAGACAACTTCCATCGCATTCAGCTCCATCATACATAACAGTCATCTCTTCAACATTTAAAACATAACGGCTTTCTTTCTGTTGCTTAAATAATTTTAGTACCTGTCTTAATAAATATTCTTTCCTATCCATAAATTTTACCACCTTTCCTTAAACAAATTCAATGACAATTGCCTTATAAAATACTCCATCGACATTCTCAATCAATATTGTTTCATCCTGATCGCCTGTCATTATTATTATATCTTTCACATCTAATTCAATTTCTTCATTATTAAATAATAAGTCTTTAAATCTAATTTTCATATAATTTACTCTCCGAAATGTGCTTTTCATCTGGTTTTATAATTCTAATAAAGAATACGCAACTCTTTCTCTTAATTCATCAATACATTCATTAGGAGTTTTAAATTCTTTAGTTTTTAATCTTGTCCCATTTTTAATTCCACCACTAACAGAATAAAGTTTCTGTCCTGTTTCCAATGTAATGATATTAATGGAAACACTCTCGTTTTTTACTTCAATAAAGTCTGTTCCAAATATATTTATCATATTATTAACCTCCGATTCAATCTTGAAATTTCCGTTTCATTGGATCATTTCCCTTTGTATTTTAATGGATATTTTGATAAATCCAAATATTCTGGGCAGTAAATACATGGTACATATTCTCTAAAATCATCATAATACCATGCTTTCCACAAAGTTGTACCTTTCTTTGCTAATTCCCTTGTTGCTTCCTGAAACGAATCTGCTAAATCCATATGATACACTTCCATATTTTCTCTTGTACGTTCCAAAATCTTTTTTGGTACTCGTTTTATAAAATCATTCTCATCAAATACTGTTTGACTCATATTATTTCCTCACTTTCTATTCAAATAATTTATCAGCTATAAATAGCCGATTCGTTAGATTTCCGTTTCGTGTTAATCAAGTATGAATCGGTTTTCTTTTACGTTACTTACTCTATAAATTCCATTTATCTCTTGCAAAGAATAATAAGTAGTATTATTTCTTATATACCTATTGGTGATTTTACAAGTAACTAATCTGCCTTATTTTTCTGTTACATAAACAGATATTTTTACTGTATCACCTATTTTATAATCCATTCCAATCGCTCCTATCTAAATCACAATTCCAATACTTACTCATAGTCTCTACATATATCCATTACTGTATCTATCACATTTAGTTTAGAATCAATTCCATAACCACTCATTAAGTCAAAAGAACTGTTATCTTTGATATAAACTAAATCGCAATAATGATGCCATCCATCTTCTTCGTCATAAGCAAAAGTAATTTCAAGATTTATACCATCAACTATTTTGCATTGCCAAGGTCGTTCATCAAAGCTTTCGGGTTTATTACCTTCTCCATTCCATAAAGTAGGATTCATATCATTAAAAAAATCATTTACAATTCTCGTGGCTTTTTCTCTTGTCATATTCTAATCCTCCATTCTGTCAAGAAATCATCGTTTCATTCTACATTTCCTATTGCATTAACATAACACTCATGAAATACAGTCACTTTTTGATTATTTGTATCAAAAGTGTCTACCCATGCAGATAAAATTCTATAATTTTGTTTACCTTTTTCTATGATTTTAATTGCTTCTTCAAAACTAATACACCCATCTGACATTGCACAAAGCCAAGGTTTAGTATTTTCTTTATCTTGAATAAGTAGTGATACCCAATATAATTTCATATCTTCTCTCCTTCCTTTATGAAAAAATTATGTTTAAAACACCATCCGACAGAATGTAATCTATCTAATGTTTGGTCAAATGTACTTCCAATCACACAATTATCCTCATAACAAAATCCTTTCTCTTTATCAAAATAAATATATTCATAGTCATCCAATCCATCAGAAAATAACTTATCAGTTCGACCTATTTGCAAAGCGTTAAGTCCTTCCTGTAAAGAAACTCTAATATATTCATCCGTTGGTACAAATTCCATTTTAATCACCTCATCCCTTGTAAATCCTCATTTCATTTCTCTTATCAAATTTATATAATATCTGCCTATATCATGCCCGTTGTCAAATTTCTGATATTTATGAAGCTTAATCGGATTAGCTTTAATCAATTCAAGTACATTATCAGGGAAATTATTTTTATTGGCAATTTCTATCATCTTTTCGTTTGCAAATTTCTCTGTACATGAACCGAAAGGGCAACCAATAGGATTCACTCCCCATGATTTTTCTATAATATTGATAATTTCTGTAATATTCTTCATTCTTATTATCTCCATTTTCTGTTGAAGCCTTTATAATAAGCTCTGAACATTTGATACTAAATCAAAATATTCCATTCCGTATAGTTTGGCGACATTATTTCCATCGTATCTTTCTTTTTGCTCAGTCGCATCCTCACAAGGAATTTCAATTCCTTTTTTATCTAACAGTTCTTCAAATAATTCGACAATTTCTGTTGCCAATTTATTTTTCTTTCCTTCGTTTATTTCTTCGTTTGTTAAATTTTGAATTCTTCTTAATTCTTCAACATAGTTACTCATAATATTCCTCCATTCTTCTATTGAAACTCTTGTTTACTTACCACAATTTTCCGTTCCTTGCATATTCTAAGGCTGCCTCTTTCCCATTATGTTCGATTACTCCCTGAATAGAAAAATATAAATTATCTAAAAACTTCTCTTCCATCAGTCTATCTGGATATTCCTTTTTATATCTATTAATTGCTATCGAATATGGATCTTCAATATCTACATTTAATGTAATCTCATACTGTTCACCTTCAATCAACCGTTCATTTAACACTTCTGTTTCCAAGGGATAATTCATATCATCAATAGAAACTCCATTCTTATCTACAAAATCATAAACTCCATCTGCCTTATTCCAAAAATCTCTTAATGTTTTTGCCATAATAAATCACTCCATTTCATATCTTACATTCTCTATATTCGTTTTCAGTTAATAAGCCTTCATCAAACATATCTTCAACTGTTCTATATACAGCATTGGCTCTCCAACTTGCATATGAAAAACCATCGAACTCTCCAATAAGTGCATTTCTGTTTTCTTCACTTTGTTTTTGTAATTTTTCTGCTAAAGTAGAATTACGAAAGAAATATGCTTTATACATGGCTGCTTTAATTCTAAGATTCTCAACTTCATATTCCTGAGAAACTAATTTCTCTTGAGCTTCTAATAACTGTAACCCCAGATTCCCTAATGGGCTTCTTTCAATTCTGTTTCCAAAATAAGTATAATTCATGTTTGTCACTCCATTTCCGTAAATCCATTTTCCTTTAAGTATTCTATGTAATCTTCAATATCTGATTTCTTTTTAACCTCAATATCTTCTGGATGATAATATCCATAAAAAGCATTCGTATATACCTTATATGTTTTATTTTCCATATTAACAATGAGGTTATAATTAATTGTTGGCACAATCACCACGTTTCTTCCAATTCTTATCAAGCCAAAATAGATGTAATCTCATGTCAAACCTCCTTATGAAATTGCTATTTCTTATCTCTAATCTTATCCAACTGCTTCTTTAATTTTCCATCGTTAATTTCAACCTCGTATCCTGATAGATAAGAAACAATGTCACTTGCTCTCTTATTACTCCGTGTAATACATACAGGAACACCATCAATTGCAATAACTGATTTGTATGTACTGTTATATTGTTTTACTCTTGTCTGTGTAATTTTCATTTCCATCACTCCAATCTATGCTTCATAATCAAATTCGCTTAATCCTGTATCAGTTACATATGCCTGTACAGCTTCCACATATGTTCCATCAAAGTTTCCATTCTCTGCATTATAACTACTTGACTCTTCTTCAATTTCACAATCATAATGTAAGAAAATATTCGTGATCAAGTTTTCCATTGATGTTTTTGGCTCATATTTCTGTTCTCTGATCCATGCAGCCATACAATCATAGTCACACCATTTCTCTTTTGGATATGTACTATAATCTTTTTCTTCCGTCCATTTACCTGTCCACTGATCTACCATATTAATTACTCCAATCTTCTAATAACTCATACACTTCATCCTTATTGTCGTACATATACTGATTAAACGCTTCGTAATCTCCATCTTTATCAGGAAATTCTTCAATAAATCTTTCCCTCATTGCATCTGACACCACATTTTCATTTTTGTGTTATAATACTAATATAGGAGCGAGGACTTACACGGCTGTGTCACCAGCCGATGCCTCTTGTGTTAGCAACTCTCTTCTATGTATTCCCATGCTTCTTCTTCAGTTGGAAAAGCATTTGGACAACCTGGTACATAGAAGTCGCCGTACATTTTGTAAGGTTTAATCACTCTAACACCTCCTCATATGTATTTATAGAAAAAGCAGAGATAATTAAATCTCTGCTTTAACTATCACTATTAAGTTATTCTCCATTATCTCTTAATTGACCGCCATTATAGCTGATAATATACTTAAACATTAATATCCTTCCAATCGTTTCCATCCACCATTTTTCTGTTCCCATGCAGTCGGATTTAAGCCATACAAATCCTTTTTGAATAACTCGTCATATCTTTTGTCCATCTGCTCTTTGGTATTAAACAATTCTTCGTGATCTAAGTTTCCTTTATCTGCACCAGACAACTTATATATTCGTAGTTTGTACATTTTAATCACTCTCCTCATCTTCATCTTTAAAGAAAATCTCAAACGAAATATTGTTATCTTCTAATTTACTACCAATCCAATCTGCCATTGTTTCGCTATAAGCATCCTCATCCGTCCAATAAGTTTCTTCTGCTTCCCTTATAATTTTTTCTGCTTTTGAAAAATTTTCGTATATATCAATTACAATCATAAAATCAATCCATGTATTCAAATCTGAATAGACATGAAATCCGCTTGTAGGTTGTACCATTTCAATCACTCTCCTTTCAGATTAGGACATAAACCAAGTCCACCATCAATCTCAGGCACTCTTCTATAAGCGTTTCTGTGAATACAATCTTCCTGATCACATTCAGTACAATCGCACTTTTTGTATTCCTCGTAACTCATTTTATAATTTGTCTCTTTAAATCTCTCTTCTGTCATCATATAAATCACTCCTTTAAACAATCGCTATCAACTACTGCAAATAACTTAATCTCTTCACCGACTTCGCTTTCATCAAGATCGAGATTGTCAAGTAGTTCTGCAAATGACTCATCAGTAAAATCTTCCTTATATAAATACACATCATGTATTGTTGGAGTACACCATAAATGCAATCTAATGAACTCTATCAGTTCAATCCACTCACACTCATTGCATATCCGCTTTGCACACCTCACTAATGACTGAACGAAATCTTGAGTCATTAATCCATTGCCTTCGAGTTTTTCAATCTGCTCGTCAGTAATCTCCTTTACGTTGCTCATACCCTTATCCATAATGTAAGAAATAACTGCATTTCCCATTCGTGAGTCGAACTCTTCCTCAATAATCTTTCCTATTTTTGTTTCGTAGTATGTCATATTACGCTACCTCCTAATAATCTTCATCAATACATTCATCAGCTTCACTATAATATTGACCGTCATATCCCTTTTCCATTAATTTTTCCCAACAATCATTACACACTAATCTAAAAGTGATTCCATGACAGTCTCTTGTGAAATTCATATCATTTCTTTCTACTTCCTTATTACATACTGGACAAATTCTAATATCTTTTTCTTCCATAATTATTGTCTCCTATTCATTGTAAACAGTTCTTTCATTTGGTTTTATGCTACTTCATCCATCTCCTCATATAGCGTTTCGCTTACACCAAAATCAAGTGCGACTTCTTTAATAAGCTCGTCACCCCATTTGTCATTGAAGAATCCCCAACAGCTATCTTTCTCTTCCCAATCCTCATCTTTCGAGTTGTATTCTTCGGTGATAACTCCATACACTTCACCAGTTAAATACATGTCATACTCTTCAACTTCGCCTTGCATCCACTGGTATGCAGCTTCTTTCCAATTTTTATTTGTAACCTTTACATAATTTCCTTTTGCATTTTGTATTTTACCACCACAATCGAAAATTGTTTTCTTATCTGTATAGATGTATCCAACCTGACCAGAATCCCATCTGTCACCGAAACTTCCAGTGCTCATTGTAATTCCGCTATGGTCATAAAGATAAAGTGGAAGATATACAATGTTTGCGTGTTTCTCTAACAAATACCATTTATCTTTCTGTGGCAAAGCTTCAATCATGTCATCAATCAACCAATCAAGTGACTCATATTCTTCAATGATACCAAATTTTGCTTCCTTACTTGTACCAAGTGGAAACCAATAATATGTTCCCCATAACTGCCACATTTTTTCATGTCGGTTATATCTTAATTCAAGTCCATTTGATGTTTTCTTTGCCTTGATATAATTAATAATTGATTTATCTTCTACATTTTCTCTTACAAGATTATTCAAGAAATCTTCATTGTCGTTGTAGTCATTATCCTTATAATCTCCAAGCCTATACTCTCTATGCCAACACATCATTTTGCCTATCTGACCATCCCAATCATACCGTGGATCAAGTGGCTCATCATCCTGTTCAATATGTAGTCTCATAAGCTTTCCGTTATCTTTATAGTATCTGTATTCTTTCTCTAACATATCAACCAACCTCGCTTTCTATACTTCATAATCACTTACCGGTTCTGTGTAACCACTGTCAATTTTAATTTCCGTTGAATCATACTCATCATATACACTATTTCGTGTACCTCTTGTATGTATAATCTTTGCAAGCTGCATAATCACATATCTGCGTTCGCAGCCATGTTCATCATAAACTTTATGTGGGTAATACAATGCTCTGCCAATACAAGTTGTAAAATTATCAAAGTCTTTTCCGTAGAACTGCTCACAACTACTTATATGCACATACCGTAATGCATGATTTCTGATGTATTGCTTCTCTTCATCTGTCAATTCATCTGCATTATCTAACAATGAAAAGTCAAATAAGATATTTCTTTTACCAGTTTCAAACGAATCGACATATTCCAGGTTATTTTCTTTTGCTGTCTTTTTAGCTGTCTTGTATAATTTATACTCTTTAATTTTCATTTTCCTTACCTCCTACAATAATTCGTTTACATGTTTCTTTAACCATGCATATGCCTTTACCATTGAATCAAATGATTCAATTCCAATCCACATCAGAACACCATCTCCAACAACTGCTATTGTCTTTAAACAATACTCTTCTTTATTAATTTCCCATTTTCCATCGTATCGCTTTTCTACAACATATTTACTTATTCGTGGGGTAATTTTTCCAAAACAATTCCGTGTAATCATCTTTACATTCTCCTTTCTCTAAACCTTTCAATTCATCATCAGAATATTTCGCCCATTTTCCTGTATGAACATCATTCATTATTTCTTCAAAGGTTCTCTCTTTCATTCCATATATTTCTGTTGCAACTTTATACATGTCATAAACAAGATTCTTTTCTGTATCAATAATCATAAAATCTTTAGAATCTTTCAAATTATCCAATGCATACTGCATGAAATCTCTGAATGTAATTAGTCTGTTTGTTGTACACCATACAAGAATTTTATTTTTATCTTTGGTGTCTCTTGTTACAAATTTCATCAACTGCATTTCGCATTCTCCTTCCTAATAAATAAGACAGACACATTTATTTGCGTCTGCCTTTATTTATTCTCTGTTTGATTTACACTTCAATTACTTCCCATGTCCATTCATACTCACAATCACAAGAAGATAAATATGCAGTTCCATCATCACTTATTGTAAAATCAATCTGTTCTTTTCCTTCTTTGTCAAAGTTATTCATTTCTTCTTCATAAGTATTTTGTGCATCCTTCTCAAGAAACGCATATGCGTCATCCTTATTTTTAAATGCATCATAGCTTGCAATTTCTTTATTGTGAACCGAATAACAAATTACTACATATTTTTTCATAATTACTACCTTTTTCCTTTCTATAAAAGTACTCTTTCATTTAGTTATTACATCTCTTCATTATTATATGTGTAACTAAAATCTCCATATTTAAGCTCACTTCTTATACTGTCACGACTTTTTGTTTCCCAATCATCTCTGAATAACTTCGCTTGTTGTTTTGGAGTATTCTCTTTATCTTTCCATATAAGATGTTCTCCATTCCAATCCTGATAAGCAGTAACTGGCTTATACTCCATGTTACCTTCTTCGATTTCCTTTGAGATTTTCATTTTCAACTTCTGCTGCGATGTTCCAATGAAAAGAAGTCGCATACTAGAATATTCTTTCCATTCATTACAGCTATGTAAATAATATATTTGCTGTGCCATTTATATCACCTACCTCTGCTTTCGTTAATTTACCATTCAGGTTCAGTATCAATCAAACCTAAATAAAACTCATCCTTTTTAGTGTTCCAAAAATATTCACGCAAATCAATTAATGTCTTATCCCCGTTTTTTAATGCCTCATAATCTGATAATACATTTTCTTCTGTATAATTTCTGTATTTATTCTGAGAAATACCAAGCCTAAATGATTCTCCCTTTCTTATCAATCCCCATTTATTTGTATTCTTAGCGATTGGATAAGCTCCAATTGTATATCCATGTAAATCAGGATATTCCTTTGTATTTTTATCATGCCAATCTTCAAGCTGTATTTTCGTTCCGTCTGATAAAACAGCCTTGTCAATTATTTTCTGCATAATTCTCGACCTCCCCACTTTCTAATCTCAGCACTAAATCAAGCACTTTATCTCTATACTTAATCATCTGTACTGCTTTTCTAAGAGATTCCTTTTCCCCAAATTCGTCAGGGATGATATCAATTCCATACTCTACAAGCTGTTTTTCTGCCTCATACATTAAGTCTTTTGCATTCGCTTCTGGAATATAATCCTTACCTCTTGAATCTGCTATACCAGCTTTTACATATTCTGGATAACATAAATCAATAAACCGTGGCAGCTCATTATCTAAATCCATCATGTATGTATGGTCAGGATCAAGGATGCGTTCAGGCTTACCACTTCCCCCTCTCTTTTCCATCCTTTCCGCAATATCTTCTGTCTCGTAAAATTCATTCTCTGCAAGAATCTTCCGTTGAATTTCTTCTGCCTGTTCCTTAATGCATTCGTATAATGCCTTTGCATTAAAATAATTACTCTTTAATTTGCCAAGCAGAGCCTTATCATACTGAATCTGTGGTAACATAACTAATCCCTCCTTGCATTTAACATCTGTTCTCTGTATTCTTTAATCTGTTCCATTGTCAACCATTCTGGTTTTTCATCTTCTGCAAATGAGTTCCATAATTTTTCCATTTCATTGCAATGCTTTTCAACTGACTTGTAATACAGATGTCCTTCATATCCGTTTCCGTTACCTAAGAAATAGTCACAATCTGCCTTTAATCTACTAAGCATCATGTAATCCATTTCTCTTGGATGTCTTACAAATGGATTATCACATATAACTTCTTCTGTTACTCTTCTATTTGGTTCTCCACAAATCTCTCCCCATTCTTCCCTATAAGCTCCTGTATATAATGAAAGTCCATTTCTACCATTATTTTCATCAAAATATAGCTTTCCGTTTTCATCTTCATAACAAGGAACTTCCATATATCCACCAAATCCAACATATTTTACTTTTAACATACTAATCAACCTACCTTTCTAATCATCTATTAAATGTTCTACATCTGCCTTTTCTGTCATTGGAATTGGCGTATCAAGAGTACCCATGCAGTAATCATAATCCCACCAATCTTCATCATGTCCAGCTTGTAACGCTTCAATAATATGATTTGCCAATAGATAATTACCTTCATCTAGTTTTAACTTTGCAAATTCTTTTAATCTATCAAGTGTTGTAATTTCGTCATACTCTTCATTGAGCTGCGACATTACATCTTCAAACGATTTCTCTTCAAACTTCTGTCTTGTCATACAATCACACCTTTCTTATTTCCTTTAACATATTCGCTTTACACATCATTAAGTTCTCTTTCATATCCTCAATTCGTATATCCATAAACTCTTTAAGTGCCTTGTCGAACTGTTCTTCTGTAATGTCGTGACCATAATTTGCAATTACAACATCCATAATTTCTCTATATGAGAAACCACTGAACAATGTGTCGTTCTCATGTATTGGTGAGTTATAGGTAAACTCTTTTCTATTTCGTGAATCCGTTTCAGGATCATATAACCATCTGCTCATATTAAACCTCCAATTCTGCAATTCCTTTTTTAATATTGCTCCAATAATATATCTTTTCGTTTTCTATATTCTCGAAAAGTACTGTAGGTGCAAATGTTTCAAACGGTGCAAATACTTCACCGTTGCAAGTTGTTGGTATTTTCTCTGTATTCCAGTCAATACCAAGTTTTCCATTTACTTCTTTCACTGTAAACACAGTTCCATAATTCCGTGTTTTAATCTCTCTGTTACATGTGTCGTACATATGCACTTTCACTTTGTCATTTACCTTTAACATTTTGTGTTCCTCCTTGTAATAAAATAGGCAGCTAGTAGATTATTCTCCTAACTGCCTTTGCGGTTGCTATAAATTTATTGCTTTTCCGTTCTCATCGTATTCAATCGGTGCAATGTGAACTGCATACCCGATTTCTTTTTCTTTGTCGTAAATCTCCATTGTGCCACCTGCACAAAATTCAAATGAGAACCGCTTGTCATTCGATTCAATCAGCTTAATCAGATGATCCGTGAGTTCATTTAAGTTCCGTGCGTCCTCTTTTGACTTTTCAATAGTTGTCATTTCTCTTCACTCCTTATCTAATTTCTTCAAAAGGTTTTACATTTTTGATTCGTTCATCATAAATCAACGTGTAACCATTATAATAAAACCTTTCTCTTTCGTTTGGTTTTGTCCAGACGATTGTTTCTGTTCTCAAACCATCACAAGGAGAAGTCTTAATGTCTGCCATTGTTACTCCATTTGATTCATAAATCCGTACTGCTATAGCATAAGGCTTATTTTCCATTGATTTTTACCTCCAATCATACCAAGAAATCTTAGTTTCAACGCTTTATTTTCTTTGCAGTAGGTAGTTTATGTTCTTTTTCTTCAAACTGAAATAATTCATGTTCACAAGGAACATATAATTTTCCATTTTCTTTGCATAAGAATATGTCTAATTGACTGTCATTACTTGCTGAATAAAAATCTTTCCAACTATAATCATGTTTTTTCCAATCAACATCATAATCACATATCCCAAGTTCTCTATCGCTTCTGATATGTTTAGAGAATGTGCATATATCCTTCTTTTCTGATTCTTTTAGTTTTCTTACTGACTCAAAATGATATCCATTATATTCAAACATATATTTTCTCCAATCTTTTAAAGAAATGCGAATTTACTCTGCTTCTTTTTCATTCAATAACTTATCTGCATCTCTATCCAAATCCAAGATTTCGTTTGCAACTAAATTTGCAGTCTGCCTATTACATCCTGTCATTTGCATAACCCTGTTTTCCATTATAGTTATAATGTTATTATGAACTGCTTTCAATTCTTCTCTTGTCAACATTTTAATCACCATTTACCTTTCTTAAAAACCATAGGAAACACGCATTTACTTTGCATTTACAGCTTCTACTAACAAATCATGATATAAACAACAATCAAAATTGTTATTCCAATCTAATTTGCGTCCTACCTTTTTCTCTGCATCTTCCCAAGATAAAAGATAAGAGTATTTACGTTCAAATTCCTGAAAACTCATTATTTTACCTTTACCTTTCCTTATGAATTATCCAATTCCATACGCATTCTAAATATAGTCAAGGTTACAAAAGCATCCATTATAATGTTCTTTTGCAACCTTACACTCTGGATTTCCAAAATGTTCCATGATAAAACTCTTTGCCTTCTGTATATCATTTCCCTTTAAGTCATGAAATGACACAACAAAAGGTAACACCTCTTCAATCATTCCAGATGGGACAATTTCATCTGCCTTGTGGCATAATTCCATTGTCAAATGTTTTTCTGTTTTTGCTTCTATTGTGTACGTCATTTCATACCTCCAAAAAAATTATCCATTTCTAATTAATCATTGCTCCATTCACCATTTAACACTTTATTTATTTTTACTTTGTTTATATCCTGGTCATTAAGAGTAATAGATGAAATGCCTTTAAATTTCTCAATTAATTCTTCTCTTGGCATAGTCCAATCAAACACTCTTAAATATGTCATTACATCTTCTTTTTTTACATATTCTCCGCTCGTGAAATCATCATATTTCATTTTATTTTCTCCAATCTTTCCTATGTTTTTATATATATTCATTGTCATACCAAACAACTCCTTTCGTATCTTCATATAATCTAGCAATTTGTATACAATCTGAATTTCCATAACCTTTATTAAGTTCCTTACAAAACTCTTCATAAGATAACTCCGTTCTACAGTTATCATCAAAGTCACTCTCAAACTCACAATAATCTTTATAGGCTTCTCTTCTGTTTCCTACTTTGATAAATGTTGACATATCCATATTTTCATTTATCTTATAAATAACAATCGAAGTTTCAACAACCTGTGAAAAATTATCTTTTATGAACTTCCTTATGTATTCTATTTCCTTATCATTTTTATATCTTGTGTCGTATCTAATATCATATGAATTAGTGTTTGAATATCCCTTCTCTTTTTCAGTAACATTGAATTTTATTACCTTGCCATTTCCATACTGAAAACACTTGCTTTCACTTATTTCCACTGTTCCTAACATAGTATATTTTTCATCATTGCAATCTTTTCCGCTAAATTCTAAATTATATTTCATAATCATTCTCCTTCATTCTTTCTCACTTTCTATGCTGTTTGCACCATCAGAGAACCCATCATCATATCCCTTATTGTACATAGGATTCTCGAACTTTGTGTTTGCTATTGGACTATCTTCTTCAATACCGAACCACTCTTTCTCTTTATCTGTCATCTCACAACAATTTTCGAAAAATTCAAACGCATTTTCTCTATCATCAGAAATAAGTCCATCTTTAAAAAGTGTTGCAAGTTCTTCCAATCTTGTCCGTGAAATATAATTCTTATTTACTTTTTCAAACAGCTTTTCAGTTGCTTTATTAAGTGCAACTAATTTCTCTTTGTCGTTTGAAAACATGTAATACACACCATATTCCCACTGTCTACCCCATCTTTGGGATGAATCATAACCGCAAGCAACAATATAATTATCACTTGTTTCAATAAGAGAGAACTTTTTGCCTTTTGTGTTTGATACCACTAATATTTCTCTATGATTTTCTTTCATATCACACCTCCAAGTTATACTCTTTAATTAATCTCTGTCTTACCATGTCGTTTAAATCTTTATTAACAGGCATTATCCTATGCGTATTTCTGTTGATATATACGAAATGACTTCCCTTGCACCTTGTCGGCGTATAACCGTTCTTCCGTAATATCATATCAAAGTCACGCATTCGCTTTGACTTTCTAAAATTGTGCATAAATCTCACTCCTTTCTGTTACCCGTATAGCCTGATAGTGCAGCTTTATATGTATATGTTCTCTCTTATGCTGTTCTCTTCTTGATAAATATAACCTTTGTACCTTCAATCACTCTTGACTGTTCAAGTCCAAGTCCTTCTACAATCATATCCTCAACATAAAGAGATACCGCTGTTCTAAAATCTAAAATAGGATATTTTGCACAAGCATTTGCCTTTAAATTTTCTGGTGTAATTTTTCTAAACTCATTTGATAAAAAACTCTTTGTTTCGCTTCTATCCTGTGCATATAACTTATACATATCTCTTAATGCACGAGTTATATAACTTACATATCCGCTATGTTTTCTATCAAATCCAGAATCTCTTATTATGTCATATACATATTCTGCACAAGCTCCATTGTCGATTGAACAGAGACTCAATGCTTCTGTATATGAACCAAGAACTCCACTTCCTCTATTACCTGCATTTTCTCTATACTCAAAGCCATAGATATTTTTCATTTTTTCAAGTGTTTCCGTTGCTGGATCATGTAATACAAGCATTGCACCATGCTTCTGAATTGGCGTTACCTTTCTAACTGATACACCCTGAAATGCATATAATTCAGCTTCAAATGCAACTCTTTCAGAATCTTCCGTTGGTGCATTTAAAATTAGTTGCACCTTTAAATCCTTATATTTATCCTTATCTACAATCTGACTTGCAATCCATCTTCCATAACCATCAACTATATACACTTTGCCTTCTTCCCAATGTGGTACACCAAGTAAAGGCATGAGCTTTCTTTCATCCCAATTATTAGTTAGATATTTTAAATCCCTTTCCGTTCTTTCGTCTGTCTGATACCGTGAATCAACTTCCATTAACTCAACAGGTATTCTAATAATTGCAATGTCTTCATGTATATCAGTGTATGCCTTTGTAAGACCTTCTAACTTGTCAACACTTCCCTTTGACTTTCTTCCTGTTACTACTTCAAACATTTTGCACATAATTAACTACCTCTTTTCTTTTAATATTTTTGATATGTATTTTAAGTAAAAAATAACGGCTCGCTTTCGCTTGCCGTTTAGTTACTAGACTTTTCAAACACTCCTGACTTGAGCATATCTGTTTTCCAACACTCAAAATCTGGATATTCTGTTTTGTCTACCATATTTCTGTAGACTTCATGCATTTGCTTTTCTGTAAATGTTTTGCATTTAAGTGGTTCTTCATATGTGATATACATTACACTTCACCTCTTTCTTTTAGATAATTTCTGTATTCAACTTCGCTTTCAAACTGCTGATATTTGCATATACTTGGCACAAATCCCATATAAGCAAATCCGTTATAATATCCCTTTATGTATTATCCTCCTTGCAAAATTCTTTACCTTGTCAATGATTGTTGGCTCGACTGCCTTCTGCCATCTCTTTTGCCTTTCTGAAAAATATAGGCTGTTTTCTACATTGATATAATCCATCATCTGTAGTGGTGTTAATGAGTTGTATGGAGTTGATAGAGTACTATCTATTATTTCAGCTCCGTTTGCCTTAATGATTCTAAAATTAAATGCTTCCATTTTTTATACCTCCTTTAATCTTGCATCACGCATAATCCGTGAGATTTCATTTTCCGTTTTTGCATTATGAATCTGTATTATTACTTCATCCGAATAACATAAATCTCTTGCTGTTGTAATTGCCGTTCTCTTGTAATTGTAGGTTTCTTTTGACATAGTTATATTCTCCCTTCTTTATTTTACAAAACCCGAATATTGAGCTTTAATAATTGTGTCGTCATAGATGATATCTGTATAATTGTCGTACATTATTAATGAGCAGATATCTCCCTTGATCCAATCTTCTGTGTTATCTGTGAATGTCCAAAGGTTTCCATTAAAATCCTTGGCTGTTATTTCGTTTCCGTTCACACACTCAACCACTGTTGATAGTGGGTATGTGTGATTGTTGTAAGTTACTTTTTGAACTGCTCTACCTATAAATAAGGCAGAAATTGAGAGTGTAACTGTTAAGGCTGCCGTAAGTAGTTTTTGCTTTTCCTGGTTTGTAAATATGATTTCTTTTCGCATTGCTTTAGTTTCCTTTCTTGTAGTATTGACTTTGGGTATAAAAATAGCACCCTTTGCAGTTTGCGTTGGGTGCTTATTTCTTGAATATTATAATTCTTCTAAGTCTGCAAGATTATGTCTGAATCTTGTTCGACTATTAGTTTTACTGTCTACAACAGTATATTTCCCTTTCTCTTCATTGATATAGAATCCATCTTTGTTTATTTTTGATGTTTTCCATTTATACCCTCCGTTTTCACATTCTTTCCATGCCACCTTTTCGGCATTTACTGAATACTGCCTTTTAAGTTCTTCTTTGTTCATAGTATTAACCCTCCTATATAATTTATATTTTATTTTCGACATTAAATGTCAATGTGCTTGTAGGAATCGAACCTACTGATAAGTATAATGTTGTTAGCATTATATTATTCACCACATATAAGCACAAATAAGATAAGTAGCCCTCACATCCTCTGTTATATATTCACTTATTTCCTATTAGGTAGACCTCAAACATTAAATGGTATATTCACTTATTACTTATCATCAGGTGACTAACCCTTATGCAGTCAACAGTTTATTATTTTAATTCGCTCCAACTGTTACGAATACCTTACACTGTTTTATACAAACCGATTGCAAGACATACGGTTTTATCAGTGACATTATTCTCGAACTGATTACAGAATATACTATCAACCTAGTTACACTAGACAGTAGGATTTATAGGCAGGGATTGTACTGCTCATACCTCATACACGAATGTAGATAGATACATTCAACATTAGTGTTACCACCAACTCTTGTGTATTGTTTCACTAGCAACTTTTCAAATAACCAAGCATAAGTTTTCATCGTTTTACCGAAACGCCAGTCGCTAACTATATACTGAGCTATCGAATCATTGTTAATTTTTATGATAGTGAATTGTGTCAATCACTCACTATATTTGTACCAAGATGCTATGTGATAGTGTTTACACACTATGTATTATGTACTTGCCACCAGCCACCACTTTTCATGCGCTGTTCACCAAGTTTTCCCGAATATAGAGTTTATATTCGCTGACCTAGCCACTTGGGAGTGCTCCGTAACACCCTTGTCAGCCCTATACGACATCTCCTCGTTTATGGTTCTCACAAACCACACCCTTGACCGTTCAATCATATGTATTCTTGTAGTGTTGTGCTGATAGTTTAGAGCAGAACATCTACTTGTCCACAAAACCTGAAGTCTATCGTCACCTACTTATTAACGCACACCTCCTAACTAGGTTGTATTTTGTGTAAGTGAATTGATGTCGTGTGTAGGTTAATCACACTAGAATACACATACAGTAACCTTTATGCATTGCGTCTTTAAATTTTGGGTGACTTTAATAGACCGTTTGGGAAGAACTGTCGTACCTCTACGGCTTATCACGGTTTTATTTGTATTGCGTTTAATGTTATGTATTTTTATTGACTTATGGGTTGAGTAAAAAAGAACCCTATCTTGACGAAAATGTAAGTCAAAAATAGGGTTGATGATGGAGAACCCATCACAAAATGATGATGTAGATTTTGTGACCTACCCACTCAAAGAGTGGGTAACGCACTAGGCTTGACACGGTTTATACTCGCCTAGTCGAGTTATTTAACCATACGGCTCTGCTGATTATCCATGAATTTTGTAGCATCTTCAGCAGACTTGAACTCGTAAATCTGCACATACTTGTCATCCTTTGCAAGTGCGTCATATGTCTTGTTGCCCTTGCCAAGCTTAGTTGCACCAAAGTCTTCGGTCGCAGACATCTTGATGGCAAACCTAGCCTTGCTTGACAGAAATGCACCCTTGATTGTACGGACGAACTTGCCATCGCACTCAAGAGAGCCGACAATCCGTGTAGACTTCTTAGATGCTGTCTTAGGCTCTGACTTAGGTGTTGTGTCTTTAGGTGTCTCTGTCTTAGGCTGTTCAACTGCTCCAAGTCCTAAGAGTTTAGCGATTTTCTGTGCTTCTGTAGCGTTAATCTGATAAGCTACTCCATTAACGATAACTGCATTCTTTAATTCTTTCATAATTACCAACCTTTCTGTCTCATCTTAGAGACTTAAAAAAATATTTTTTGTTCACTGAACTGCTCGTCAGCCGTTCAGCTTGGCTACACCTTATCACAAAAAAATTCTGCTTGTTTCGGTGCAAAACTTCCAAAAATGCTTATTTTTCGTGGTTTTGAGTATGGCGAGAATGGGGGTGGCAAAAACGGATTAAACCCTTATGAAATGTAAAACCAGGTATAGCAGGTTTATTTACACACCAAGTCAAAAAATTTTTTATTAAAAATAAATTATCTTATTCTCAATCCATTAAATCCCCAATAAAATCAAGCAAAATCCCAATTTCCCCATATCAAATCCCTTATCGTACCCCATATCGCTCAAACCTACTAACCAAGCCACTTTCACCCATCTTACAATCCAAAAATCAAACTTTCATTTCATCAAAAATTCACTCACAAATCCAAAATTATCCTTATTTATAAGCACTTTTACCGATAACCATTTTTAATCCAGAATCATCATTATAATCAATTACATAAATCATAAATCTCTAATCAACAATAAGGGGGCTACATAAAAACCACATCAAAAAATCTAAAATTACCTATATACATCACAAAAACAGCCAAAAAAATCCAATACAAACCATAAAAAAATCCTACTATAGCAATACTCAAAAATTCCATTTCTCATCTAAACCCTCTATCACGCCCATACACAGTCTTTTCATTCCACCCTACCAATAATACCTAAAATCATTTTTACCCACCTAAATGCTCAAAATACAAGGTCAATTTTTTACATCACCCAAAATTACATTAACTATCTATATACATTCACATACATTTACTATAAATAATATTATCAATTCTCACGCCTATATAAAAATCCACTCTCACAGCTCAAATTTCAATTTTTACCCTCTACCCTAACAACTAGCCACCTGACATATAAAAATCCAAAATAGACTCAAAATCATACATTTTTTGCCTTATATCCCATGTAAAGAATTTTATCTTAAAACAAATTTAAAAAAGAGAATATAAAATTGTATAAAACACATTTCTAAGGAGGGTTTCAAATGAATACATATTTAATACCAACAACAGCAGCATATTGTTATGAACCATATGATTACATTTATTTTGTTTATGCTGATACACCACAAGAAGCTTATATAAAAGCATGTACGAAATTACAAGGAGAATATATACCACTTGAATCACAAGAATATGAATTATATCCATTTAAATTGTACAAGCCAGATGATACAGATATTTTCCCGTTCCATGAATCAAGAAAATATGATATACTTACAGAAGCATTTAAAAATACAGAAGGAGCAGAATATATGGCGTATTTCAATGTAAACTGGAATGATTATATAGAAGATCTAATTAAAATAGCAGATAAAGAAAATTGGTCTAATGATACATACCCTAATAATAAAATTCTTACAAATTATATGGTTCACACATATAAAAAATTATCTTCTGAAAAGAACGTAATTATTAATAATGAATATGCACTATTTAACACAGGACTTTTTACCGAATTCTATCAACCAATATACGCATATCAAGATAAAAGCAAAAATGGATTAAAGTTTCTTACATCATATGATTTAGGAAATATGAATATTTCTGAACGCCCACCAAGAGCAAATTATTTTGATGATCCATCTCTCTTATTATTTGATTGGCACTACGAAATAAACATTAATTATAAACATATATTGAAAGATATTAATAATATTGAAAGAATTCCCGAAAAGCTTAAAGATAGCAAAAATATTCTTAACAATCTCAATGGTTCAATAGAAACTATGAAGAAGCGAGTATCAGCTAATTATAAATTGGCAATACCACAATATTATGAAAACAAGATTCAGTTATTACTTCCATTATGCTTAGAGGATGATACTACTCCGTCATTAGCCTTAACCGTAACTAAAGTAGGAAATTATTATCAAGGTCACACATGTTTAACACTTGATATGGCATATAATAATGCTCGTCTTATTGCAAAACCAGAATCTAACTGGTTATCAATATAAATCAAATAAACATAAAAAATTAACAGGCGGTAATTAAGCTGTCTGTTTTTTTATTGCATAAATTTATATTATTCTCCACTATTCTATTTAATAATTCTTAAAAACTTAAATCTCTTTAAGAGAACAATCTATTGTAAATAATCATTACACCACTCTTACCAAATAAAAAAATAAATTTAAAGGAGGATTCTATATGGGTAACTTAAAACTAATTACAACAGAAACATTTAACAACTTACCATGTAACTTTTATAGAAATATATTTGATGATTTAGCATATTAAATCACTTCTAAATCTATCTAGGGAGAAAATCACACCTCACAGAAAAAATTAGCCACTTTTTCTCATACCCTTATAAGTTATCACCTAAGACATAAAAATTTAAAATCACTCTCAAAAACTCATTTTTAACCCACAGATAGGGGTATGATAAAACTATATACAAGCTCAAAAAGATAGTATGTGCGTAAGCACAAGATGTAGCCCTTTGATAAGGGCGGTCTTTTCGCAGCGTTAGCAAGAAAAGAACATCTCTAGGTAGACAATTGAAGAGAGAATAATATATCAAAGGAGAATGATATTATGAAAAAACCAATTTTATTTAAAAGAACAAGAAAATCTGCTATAAGAAAATTATCAAATCCGTATATAAGAGAAAATCTTGAATATTTTGGATGCATATTTTCAATATTAGAAATATGTTATATACTATTTCACTTAAAGGAAATAAATAATATGTTTCAAGATCAGAAATAATATAGGTACATCTCATATGTACCTAAATGAAACCATCAATCCAAAGCACCATACACCTAAATCAACCAATAACAATCAATCAAAAAATTATGGAGTTTGTATGTAGCGTAAGCGAAATACAAACGGAATAGTCTGTCTTATTAATAATGTTATATATCTTCTTTCAGTTCGGCAAAGTAGGTTTCACCCCCTACCAATTTCAAAAATAAAACAAACAAGTAGGGGTTCAGACCTACTTTACTGAACGCTCGTAAATTCATCTTCCACTTAATCTCAAACGGAGAATAAATAAATATCACATACAAGGAGGAATTTTTCATTGCAACAGAAAACAGAATACTTTACTCGTTTCCCAAATGACTACATTCAAGGAAATATTAGAACTAAGTATGGAGTTAGCCGAAAATTCTATATCACTTATATTCTTATTGATAAATACAGGTCTTATGAAGACTATAGTTGGATTACTCTTAGAAAGGTTCTAAATTTCTACGGATACAAGACACACAAACGTAGACCGAAAGCAGTTCAAGAAATTCTTGATGTACTAGAATATATGATTAATAACAAAATGATTGAAGTTCAACAAGATCTTGATTCTATAACTTATGATACTGGTATTGAGATTAAAATTATTCCTGAAAATTTTGATGCAGTTGATAAGTTCTCAAAAATCACATCTTCTCAACTTGATTTTATTATGATGAACGAATCTAGTATTAATAAAGAGAATATATTAATGGCTTTTCTTTATATTAATTCGTATATTTTCATTCGCCCAAAAAATAAAGACAATGAAGATATCATGTATAATCCTGAATCCAAACCAGAAGCTTTTTGGCGAAGTATAGAATCTATGTCAAAAGAACTTTCTATGTCAAAGGATACAATTAATCAATGTATCCAATGTCTCACTTCTTCTATTGGAAATAAAGAACCGCTTCTAATTAAAAAAGAAGTTGGCAGCATTAAACCTGATCCAAAGAAACCACCACAAAATGTACCAAATATATATGTACTTAATAAAGAAGGCTACGAACAAGAGATTGAGTGGGCTATTGCTAAGATGTTGGAAATCTATAACGTAGACTCATTTGGAGAAATTAAAAACGGCAATTAAAAATAATTTTAATAAAACCCTTTTGCAATAAGGGAATATATAAATGTAACAAATAAACACGTATCACACTATAAAGGAGCGATGATATGAACAAAAAATTTTATTTAACAAGGAGAACAAATATTTATGACAAAGGAAACAGAAAGACATGTAATGACAAGAACAATGGAACTTAAGAGAAAGAACAAGCTTGTATGCTATCCCAAGTTATCAGAAGCGGATTTCGGTGGTTGCGATTTAATAAATATTGCCAGTCGTATAGCTGCAGATTTTAGGTTTGACGAGACAAAAAAGAGAGAATGTATAACTAGAGATTATAATAAAAAGCTTAAGGCTTGTGAAGAAAGACAAAATTTAAAGGAGGAAGCAGTACATGCTTAGATACGAAATTATTGCTAATGTTGGTATTAGCGTAGACTTACATAATAATTACACAGTGGTTGCTTTAGCAAAATGGAATAAAGAGAAAGAATCTTACTTAGCCACTTTCTACATTAAACAGACAGATATTGACCATTTAGATCTTATGGATGACCAGATTGAAATAGAGTTTTCTTCTGAGATAAAAACAATCAAGAATGATTTAGTGAAATATATTGAAATGCTTATAGAAAGAGGAATTATTCAGAGATATATAGACAGATACAAATATGAGCTTGATTGTATTGATAGAGGAACTGCTATGTTTGAGTTAGAGAGAAATGTTAAGTAAATCAGATTATAGATATTTTAAAAAAGCTAAAATGGCTGCTACCATCTCGGATTATAAAAAAACACATATAGGGTGTATAGCCGTTTACCAAGGAAATGTAATAGGAATTGGTTGTAATACAATTAAAACGCATCCTATTCAAAAATATTATAACAGATATAGAAATTCATGGAATAAGAATGGTATTAAACCGACTTTACATGCTGAAATCAATTGTCTTAATTCTATCCGTCATCTGGATATAAATTTCCAAAAAGTAAAATTATATATTTTTAGAACGAGATTAGACAGAGAATTTGGTATGTGTCGTCCATGTCCAAGTTGTATGGCAGCGATTAAAGATTTAGGGATAAAACATATTTACTATACAAGCAACGATGGATATTCCTATGAATGTATAAATTAAAAAGAGAGGTTATATGTATGTGCAACATTTGTGGCAATAATCCTTGTCTTATAAGATGTCCAAACTTTCATCAGAAATATAATTACTTATGTTGTTATTGTGGTGGGGGTATTTTAAGTGGACAAGATTATCTGAGAAATTCAGAAGGACAATATATACATAGAGACTGTATTCCATGTACTGATTATCTTATAGATTGGTTGGGATATCGTGTCGAAACAATGGACGAGGAGGATTATAAAGATGAGAATTATTGATAGACTGAGAATATTTTTTGATATTGATTATAGTTCAAATAAGGAATATTGGATTCCAATTAATGAGATTAAAATTAGAGAAGAATTTCTTGCTACTCCACCCAATTACAGAAAATTCAGGAAGAAAGAAAATACATTCATCAAGTATGGTGAACTGGGGAAGATTATAATTGACAGAAATTATGAATTGATAGACGGATATTGTTCGTATCTTATTTGCAAGAAATATGACATAGGTAAAGCTCCTGTGTGGTTTGAATAATTATAAGTAGGAATTTCATTTGGAGAATATATAAGTGGAGGTAAATTTATATGAATAATAATTTTGACAATGTTGAAGAAATGAAAGAATTGATCATAGATGAACTTTCGGAATGTGAATTTGACAGCAATTTCAGATGTGAAGAATGTTCTGAATTGGAGCAATGTTATTGCAAAGCATCTACAAAATCATCTCATGAATTCGCAGAGAGCTTAGATTATGGTGGATATGATTCTGAAAATGAATTTTGGGAAAATTTAGATTAAGGTGGTGAATCATTATAAAAAAGGTACAATATACATTAGTTAAAATCCCAATAAGAGAACTTATTGATGGAGATTTTAACATTCAGATTAATAGAGACACAGAAATCAAAAAAGAATATCTGATCAAACAAGGCGACTCTCCTTTATTTGATCAGATTCAGAGACTTCGTGGTGAATCATCATCTCATATAAATGAACTTATGTTAGTTGTAGCAAAGAAAAATCCAAAACAGGAAGAATCTCTTAGAAAAATTCTAAATGATGGATTCACATATAATGGAATCCACTATTCTCGTTTTGGTAAATCAGCTTCACAAGGTAAAGATGGAATAACTGCATTTGTATGTGATGAAATTTTTGATGAGTTATATTTGATTACTCAGATGGATATTAAAATTGATGAATGTGTTATTTCTAAATATGAAGCTCAGAGATGTTTACCATTCAGTTCATGTACTCTTATTAAAGATTATATGCCTAATATTGTGATTATCGGTGAGTATGAAAAAATATTGAAAAATCAGCTTATCAAATATGTAGTTGAAAGAGAAAAAGAATTTGTTGATGAAACCACTGGAAAGAAAAAGAAATATAAGACTAGAGAAATTGAAGAAGGATTAAAAGATATTGGATTATCACCTTTTGACGGATGTGGTTGTCATGAAGAAAACTTTATGAATACTGTGAGTGAACAGCTTGGATTAGACTATAAAGTTATTGGAACACAGGTGCGTTTGCCATTTATTAAAGGCTATTCTGTGTATGTACCATTTAAACAAATTCTCAAAGAATGGGGTTATACTACTATCACTGATATCTATGGTCATGTTCACAATGTTGATGATATAGATTGTATTTGGAATATTTCGATGTTTAAAGGACACAAGATTTTTAAGTCAACTTATGGTGAAAATGCATGGATTGAATATATGAATACTGTCAGAAAGTATGAATTTAAACTTGGAATCAGTAAATACAGTCATCATATTAAGCATTTAAATAAATATACACGAATGAATTTTCAGTATTTACAATGTCTGGATCTTTGGAATAATAAATATGTGAAATGTTATACAGATAAAACAAAAAAGGACTACAACATATTAGATTCTAAGAATGATGGAAAAATCATTAAGCTTGCAAAATATACCACTAATATGTATGAAAAAATTATTAAAGGTGATAAATTTTATACATATAAATTCATGGGAATTACCGACACAGAAGATTATGAGCCAGAAAGTAAATATCTTGAAGCTGCATTAGTAAATGATGTTATGCTGAAAGATCCTGCCGTTAAGCAATTTATTTATAGAAAACTAAAAAAGTCTATTGATGAAGCAAAGGTTGGCAAGATTTACTGCTCGGGTTTTTATCATACAGGTGTCGGTGATATGATTGGCTATCTTCAGTATGCCGTTGGTGAAGAACCAGTTGGCTGTCTTGGAGAAAGAGAATTATATACAGCTAATTTTGAACCAGGATATTGTTGTTCATTCCGTTCTCCGCTTGTTGATCCGTCAGAGGTAAATAAGATTAAGATTGTACGAAATGATATTCTTACAAAATGGTTTGATTATTTTAAAGACCAAGATGTAGTAATGTTTAATATGTATGATGTATCAGCTCCACAACAAGGCGGTGCAGATTTTGATGGGGACATTTTCTATTTAAGTAACGATCCTATTATTATTGATTCAAAAATAGACAAGCACATTATACTTGATATTGAAGATAAAGTAACTGCTCAGTCAAAACCATATACAAAAGAGAATCTTATTGAGTATGAAGTAATGACAAGAGATAATCGTATTGGTGAAATTACTAATGTTGCTACAAGTATAGAAAATAAATATACGACCAATCCAGATATTCAAAAATTGTATTCCGACTACTCTTCTCTTCTAAGAATTTTTCAGGGCAAAGAAATCGACTTCCTTAAAACGGGATTTAGATGGCATATGAATTCAGGTCTTAGAAAGCATCTCAAACAACTTCCATATTTCTTACTTCATAATTATCCAAAGAAAATGAAATCCTATATGAATATAATCAAGAAAAATAAAGATGTGTCTGATGAAGACAAAGAATATCTTAATGCATATCACTCTCCCTCTCCTATGAATGAGTTATGTGATTATATTGAAACTTGGGAAAAGAAAAATATCTTATGGGATAATAAAATTGATTTGGTTGATACTAGGTGCTTAATCATTAATAATGATTTGGATTTATCTGATAAAAAAGTTTTAAAGAAGTGCAGGAAGTTTATAAATATGTATGCTGTTGATATTAAGCAACATCTGAATCTGCATAGAGACAAGTCGGATGATGAAGACCATAAATTTAATATGGATGAAGTTGTAAACGAATATAAAGAAGAACTCCTAAATGAGATTAAATTGCCTGAAAATATTATAGCAAATTATATTATCAAAACATCCTACTCTTCTGTTTCTATTAGCAAATCTCTTGCATGGTCAGCTTATGGTGATTATATCATTGAAAATCTCAAGAATAACACGAATCCAAAAAGAAATATATCAATAAGAGAAGTCCCTTATAAGACGGACAATTCATATGAATATCTTGGAAAATACTATGAATTTGAGGTAGGTGATACATATTTACGACTGTAATGAAACATTTCTATATGAAGTTATAGAAGATTACAAAGAAGCAGAGAATAATGAGGTAAAAGACGAGATATTCAACTCGTTCTGCTCCTCATTATGGGCTTCTGATAATAAAAGACGTACATATATTAAAACAATTCATTTTAAAGTCAGAAAGGATTTACTTGATACAGAACTTGGACGAGTATTTGACACATGGTCAGGAATTGAATACAGATATTACAAGTCAATGACTAAAGATGAAAATTGGTGCGCTATTATCAGGCAGAAAATTAATAATATTTATACAAGATATTTTGATAAAGAAGTAATTCTCAATAAGGAGTACATGGATTTATTAAAGAAACCAAAGTTAATGTACTTTGATTGGTTATCTGGAACAGAAATGGATGCAAATACCGTTACAGATATAATTGATAATGCAATTGATGAATCTGAAAAACTTAAACAACGTTTTCAAATGGAGAAAATGACTTTATCTTGGAATGAGTATAAAAAAGTCGTTGAAGGATTTCTGAGAAGATGCTTTGATAATTGTAAACTAATTGAGGAATACGAAAATAAGACTCAAATTATAAATAATTATGATTTTATCACTGAGGATAATTTTTATGTGAAATATATTAATAGGTCGTTAAATGCGTATTTTCAAAATTATCAAAAAGACTATTACTCTGTTAAACGTGGACACAATAATAAGTATTCTCGTTGTAAACGATGTGGTGGAATTATTGAAAAAACAGGAAATAAACGATTATACTGCGATGATTGTAGAAAACAAAATGACTTGGAAAGATATAAAAAATATAATAAAAAGCGTATAACCACAAATAGAAAATTCGAGTTTTCCTTGTAAAATAAGGTTTTGTGGCTGTTTTTATGGTGTTATATATCACATATGGAAAATAATGAAATCAGCTTTTCTTAATATCCTGCCCTATAGGGGGCATTACATAATATTAAAAGTTTATCTCATAAGCTAACCTCTCTTTCTTATATCGGTGGTTACATTATTTTGATAATGGTGTAATCACTGATACTCTTCCCATATAGTTCAATGGTAGAGCAACGGACTGTTAATCCGTAAGTTACAGGTTCGAATCCTGTTGTGGGAGTTTTCTACTTTGGTAGAACGGCAGATTTCGTGTCGTGAGTTTATAACTCAAAATAAGCGCAGCAATGCGTATAAAGTGGTTCTTGATATGTATTCAAAACTGCGACTGTAGTAATACAGCTTGACGGAAAATACAGATAATCTACATCTTATCTTCTATTTAAGGGCAACTGCTGGCAAATATGGTAAGGTGGGCGTAATGAAAAATGCGCTGCACATAAATACAGAAATGTAGGGATGATTACTGTCTTATTGGTGCGATTTCCGCAAGAAATAGTGCTGATATTTGATTATTGTGAAGTTTCTTAATGCGAAAGCAAGGAACAAAACAGTAAAGTAGCTCGATAGCAAGAGATACAGGATGGCGGTGATTGGGTTCTACTCAAAAGGTAGAAATGGTCGAATGTACACCCTGTCATCCAATTTGGTACATACTTTTGATAAGTTTTAAAGAAAATCAAATTCTTAATAATGCAAAAATATTAAAAATATGAATTAACAACAAGCAAAAGTGTGTATGACTTTAGAGAAATAAACAACTTATTCATCTGTAATATGGTGACATATAATGCTCGCAAGGCATTATGTGAGAAAGTACAATTAGACGCAACCGTAAGAGATTTGCACTCTCTGAACCTCGCAAGGGACGATGTATCGAAAGAAAATCTATAACACTCTAAAGTAAGAGTTTGCCAATTTTCGCAAAATTGGTGTTGTTGCTGGCTACTGTCTAATCGACAGTGTGAAAAATTGTGTCCAACCACAATAGATGCCAGTGTATTAGGTCAAATTTCTCAGCCTATATTAAGTAGAATCTCATACTTAGGTATGGGATTTTTTACTCTTTGAGTGTGTAGCTCAGTTTAGCAGAGCACTCGATTAAAAATCAAGTTGTCGATGGGTTCAAATCCCTCCACGCTCACTCTCTTCTGCTATTCAGCAGGAAATAAATCAAGAAAGAAGTGAAAATTATTAAGTACATTTCAAAAAATGAAATTGAAAAATTATTATCTGAAGGTGTAATTAGAAACACAAGACGAGGATATGTAGACCGCAGAGGCGAACAGATTGGCTATTATCGTACTAAAGGTGTTGCAAGAAAGCGTTACATTGAAGATAAGTATGTTAAGTAGGTTCTGCCTATGAAAAATCGAATTAAGTATAAAGGTTTTTATATTGACAGAACAGAAAATGGCTATCGCATTAGCAGAAAAGAAGATACAGAAAAGCATACTCATCTCTCAAATCTTAATCCGTCATATAGGCTTATAGACAATGTGTTATCAAATAAAATTCCTACTCGTTGTGGATCTTATTATTTGGAGTCACATGCTAGATTAAGTTATGATGAAAATTATATTAGGAAGATTTATGAGTATATCAAAGTAAAACAGAATAAAACGAAACAAATGTATTTTAATCCTGGCAGAAAGCGTTCTGGTGGGAATTTTTAATTTTATGGAGGAAAAGGAATGATTAAAATTACAGAGTCAGAGGAGAAAATAACAGCTCCTAAGAAGACAATCAAATTAGAGAATATTTCCGTAAAGGATTTAAAGCTGGTTGATGCAGAGACAGGCGAGAATTTATCTCAGCAGGTAATTGATGCAATCCCATTTGATACTATTGGATTTAAGATTACTTTTGAGATTCCTTCAGATGAGTCTGAATAGAGAGTAGGTGGACATTATAATCGACTTACATAGATTAGAAAATGAAACCGACTTTGAATGGAAATTAAGATGTTGTCTTGCAAAAAAGCGTAAGGAAACAGATATGGATTGGATTGAAATTCGAGATATGCTTGGATTGTCAATCACACCAGATCAACTTAGAAAACAAGCTGTTGGTTACGAGGAATACGACAATTATATTCACAACTGTGAAGGTGCATCAGAGAGAATATTATGTATATCAGATATACATATTCCATTTAATTTACCAGTTGATATTTTTGCAAGTTATAAAGGTATTGTGGATACAATCATAATCAATGGAGATTTATTAGATTGTTTTTCATGTTCATCTTTCCCTAAGAAATTCAAGGTTAATCTTGATGAAGAATTGGTGCTTGGAAGACAATATATAATTGATTTAATTAATATGATTTCACCTAAAAAAGTTATGTTTACAATGGGAAATCATGAATATCGTATGCAGAGATATTATTCTGATAGATTATCTAATGAATTATTAGGTATTACGCCAACCGATCCATTGAGAATGATTATTGATAAAGGATTCGAGGTTAAAGACGAAAGAAATAAAACTCAGACACAATATTCTTCTATTCGTGAAGTATTTGAAGATACAAATATTGAAATTGTATACGATCAACAATGGTGGATAAAAGAAGGAAACGTAATATTCTGCCATCCATTAAATTATTCATCTGGTATGTTAAAGACGACTGAAAAGGCTGTTAATTACTTTTTAAGAGTGGATCGAACCTTTACTGGAATCGTAATGGCTCATACCCACAAAGTAGGAAGTTTTACTCAAGGTGGAATAAAAATGTACGAACAAGGTTGTGTGTGTGATTTGGATAAGCTGGATTATAACAACGGTAAACTTATAATTCCAAATCAGAACGGGTTTATGTATCTTGCATTGGATTCAAATGGTGACATTATTGATTCCAAGACAAGAATTATTACTAATTTCATGACAAAGTAGACCGAGTACGAGTGATTTGGTTTTTATATTATGCATAAGTAACTATGAAAATTGGGCTAATTTTCTACTTTTAATTAGTCCGATTGTATAGAAATTGTGATGTTGCTGTCACAATTGTATGTATCGGAGGGAGTGTACTCAAATGAGACGCTACCCTCTTTTTGTATTAAAAAAATAAATAATTGAGAAAAAAGGAGAAAATTAAAATGACGAAATCAGAGTTAATTAAAGGAATTCAGAACGAGGTATCTATTAATATACCACAGAAGGATGTAGCTGAAATTTTAGACGCACAGGCAAAGGTCGTTGCAGATGCAGTTAAAGCAGGTGATGAAGTTACTATCCCTGGTATTTGTAAGGTAAAATCAAAGGATGTTCCTGAGAGAACTGGCAAAGTAATGATGGGTGCAAATAAGGGAGACACATGGATTAAGCCAGCTCACAAAGAGGCTTGTGTTAAAATTGTTAAAGCTCTCAAAGAGATTTTTGCTTAATCTGAAAGGTCGTGAATTGTTTGAAGAAAAATAAATATGAAGACATTCAGATGATTGATCTTGAAGATAAAGTTGATGACATTATCTCTATTTATATCAATAGATTATATCATACTGATAAAACAGTTGGTGTAATTGTAAATAAAGAAATTGCTGAATATATTTTGGATATTCTTATTAGACTTGACGAGACAAGTATTAAAGAGATTGACCTTGTTGATTATATGAATATAGACGAATATTTAGTATCTGTTGATGATAGTGGCGTAATCACTGTTGTTCCTATTGAGGACTTTGGTATTCTCGATAAAACAGATATTTTCTACATTGATATGGATGGTGATATCGAGCAGAATATCATTGATTATTGTGTAAATGAGGATAAGGAAGTTATTCTGTTTGGTCAGGAAGATGACTGCGATGGTGATTGTGAAAACTGTAATTGTCATGATGAGACTTATTTACATACTTCTGAAGATGAAAAAGGAAATACTCACGGATTTACCGCTAGTAAGTCAGATGGCGACTCTTATATGAGTTATTCTTACTACTCTAGCGATGAGTTGAGTCATGAAGATATTCAGAAGATGTTAAAAGCTTTTGGATTTTAGATTTTTTAGAGTGTGTGGCGTATGCTGCACACTCTTTTTGTTATGGGTAGGTCGTATAGCGGCAATTACTCCCGACTGTAAATCGGGTACTTCGGTTTCGTTGGTTCGAGTCCAACCCTGCCCACTAATTATATTAAATATTTATAATAGCGATTTAGTTGAGTAACTACTATCTCGCTATTTTGTTATGAAAGGAAGTGATTTAGTGGCACATGTAACAAGGGTAAAGTATTTTACCAAGGATAAGGAAAAATTCATAAATCCTGATAACTTGAAGAAATATAAGAAATATCTACAATCAAATATTATTAAAAATCAGGATGTTAAAGACACTACATATAAAAGATATGAAGGATTGTTTCGTCATTTTCTTATGTGGTTAGGCGAAAACTATGGTGATTTAGATTTATATTCAGATGAGTTTATGGAGAATGCCGTTGATATTATGGAGAACTATATTATGTTCTGTCAAGAAACACTTCTGAATCATAAAAAGATTATTAACATGAAAATCTCTGCTGTTAGTTCATTCTATATTTGGTCTATGAAGCGTGGTTTCGTTAAGTATCATCCTTTTGACGGTAAACTTGATAGAATGAAGAAAGCTAATGAGGAACATATTTTGAACTCTTACTTCCTTACAGAAGAACAAGTTCAGACAATCCGTAGAGAATTATCTGAAAATGATAAGTATTCAATTCAGGATCAAATTTTATTTGAGGTAAGTTTTGACTCAGCAAATAGAATTGGTGCGTTGTTAAGGTTGCAACTATCTAAACTTGATTTAGAGAATAACATGTTCGTAGATATAAGGGAGAAGGAAGGATACCGTACACAGGTGGTTTTCGGGGATGTTGCAAAAGAACTTATTCAAGAATGGCTTGAAATGCGAAAGAATGATTATGACCACTTGGAATGTGATTCATTGTTAATTACAAAATACAATGGAGAATATAAACCTATGGGTGATAGTGCAATCAGAGATAGAATGAAGAAATATGGTGAAATCATTGGAATTTCTGACTATAGACCTCATTGCCAACGTAAGACTAGGCTAAATCTTGTATATGAAGAAACTGGTGATTTAGCATTAGCAGCCGAGCTTGCCAATCACCGTTCGACTGAAACCACTAGGGAGTTCTATTGCAGGAAACAAACTAAAGCAGAAGTTATGAACAAAATTAATGCTTTAAGAAGTAAAAATTCTGATGTTACTGACGAAAATACCAAATAATCTTCCGAAACCACTCAGATATATGTAATCCGTGAAGATACTAAGGATGCTGATGAAGCTTTCGTCTAATATCATTTTTCCAATATCAATCATAGAAGTGATCGTGCTTCCCTACGTTAATGAGAACCATTATTATGATTAAAAACTATCCACAGAGTTTTGTAAGAAATGGCAAACTGTCTTTTCTGATTTTTACAATGGAAACATCGAATTGTTAGATAAGAGATATGAAACCTTATCGAGAGGTCTTTGCTCCGAAGACTGAAAATATGTGGAGAATAATCAGTAAGCATGGATACCTTGTGTGTCTTAGGGTACTTAGTTTGTACCTGAGTAATAACTGCATGTGTACAGTGCAAGATCAGCTAGTTAGTGCTTTATGCTGATCCAGTGGGTGAGATGCCCACATTAGGTCTATTCGTCTAGCGGTCTAGGACATCGCCCTTTCACGGCGGCAACAGGAGTCCGAATCTCCTACAGATCATTACGTAGCTGATACTTAAATGGACAGCGAGGCTATACATTTTTTTGTATAGTAACAGAGAGTCACTTCATGAGGTGGCTCTTTTATTATGTAGTATTGGCAGAGTTGGTATTGCACCTGATTGCTAATCAGAGGTCATCGTTTATTCGGTGCATAGGTTCGAGTCCTATATACTACGCTTATGCCGTGTTGACTCAATTGGTACAGCACTGGTCTTGAAAACCAGCATTCTGAAAGGATATGGGAGTTCGATTCTCTCACACGACGTACTAAGTGAATTGCACTTTCATTGGAAATTTAATATTGAAAATTATGAGAAGTCATTTCATATGAAGTGGCTTCTTTTTTATATTGGAATAAAAGGAGGTGGTCGTTAGTTTGGCTACGACAAAAGAGACACAGCCCACAAAATTAACGGCTGCACAATTAAAGAAAAAAGTTGAAACACAGGAAGAGAAAATCAAGTCACTTAAAGAAGGTGCTTGGTGTTACATGTGTGATACACATAAAGCTAAAGATAAATTTTATGTAAGTACAGATCCTATGAGTAAAAGTGGTCTTACTCCAATTTGTAAAGACTGTGCAAAAAAAATAGCATTAAGAACTACAAATGGTGTTGATCAAGAGCCTACGAGAGAATCAGTACAACTTGCCCTTAGATATTTGGGGAAACCTTTCCTCGAAAAGGTATGGGACTCAAGCATTCAGGAAGTTGAGAATCTTGCTTCTGGAAAAGTTAAATCTAATGTGTGGACAGCGTATGCACGTCAAATTGCTATGCCAAATTATATAGGACTAACATACTTTGATTCAGACCATTTTGTTAAGGATAAAACTGAAAATGAATCAGTAAAAGAACTTACGACTGAGGAAGAACTTATTGAATCACATGCAGGGTTGGATACATATGATAGTTTTTTAAAAAACAAAAACGATGTAATTCGATTACTCAGTTATGATCCTTTTGAAAAAGAAGATATAGCCGACCAACCATTCTTATATTCACAGCTATTAGGATTGTTAGATTCTAGTGAAGACGCAAATGAAGATATGATGCGTACTTCTTCTGCTATCTCTATTGTTCGTGGATTTTTACAGCAATCTAAGATTGATGACACCATATCGAAGTTGATGTGCGACATTTCTAATATTGAACGCAATTCTGCAACAATTAAATCTCTACAGGAGAGCAAAGGTAAGATTACTTCTGTTATTACAAGTCTTGCACAAGACAGTTGTATCTCATTAAAACACAACAAAAATGCTAAAAAAGGTGAAAATACATGGACGGGTAAAATCAAAAAAATTAAAAGTCTTAATTTGCGAAGTGGTGAAGTCAATGGTTTCGACATTGACACATGTAGAGGTATGCAACAGGTTCAGGAAATTAGTGATGCTTCTATTATGAAACAATTAGCTCTTGATGAATCTGAATGGTCAGATATGGTTTCTGAAATGCGTGTTGTGAATACTGATCTTCGTAAAGAAAAAGATGCTTACCAAGAAATTAACAGAATTTTATTGAGAGAAAATCTTGATTTAAGAGATACATTAAAAGAAAATAACTTACTAAATGAAGAACAGTTGAAAGACTTAAAAGATGTTTATTCTGTTTTTGCGGAATTTGACGAAGAAAAAGAATCTCCTAATGAAGAGGTAAAGGAGGTTGTCGAAAATGAATCAGAATAAACAAATGATTATGAATTACTATCAGAATGAAATTCTTGATTATGATAAAGATTTTTATAATCAATATGGAATATATGTAAAACCACATGGGTATTCTATCTCATCTCGTAAAATTGAGTCTTATATTCAAATTGCTGAAATTCAAAAATATCTGCAATGCAACCCAGTAAAAGCTATAGATCTTTTTTTCAACATAGAGCTTTTAGATGGGCAGGCACTTCTTGTACAAAGAAGTTGGGTTTGTCCAAATGTACTTGCTGTATGTACTCGTGGATATGGTAAAAGTACAGTTATTGACCTTGAGATAATGTCAAAAGATATGTGTTTTTGTAATGTATGGACATATATTGCAAGTGGTACAGGTGGTCAGGCTGAGCAAACTTTTACTACTTTGGAACGACTTGCCAATGATAACATTGATACATTTTACGGTTCAACTGGTTCTTTATTTAAGAATGAGATTGAAATTAAAAATGCAGCAGGTGATGGATTTTCACACTCGTCCAATGGTTTTTCCTATTCATGTTATAACGGATCTATGACTAGGACATTGAACGGAAATATAGATGCAAAAAGAGGTATGCGAGGAACAGTAATTTTTGACGAAAGTGGTTTCTTGTCTGATGAAATGATGAATGTATATGGTGCATTCGCTGTTGTAAATAAAAGTTTAAAAACTGGTAAAGATGTTGATGGTAATTCAATTGATCCTATCCGTCAAAGATGCTTACCAAGAGATTTATCTTATCAAAAATATTATATTAGTTCTGCTTCGTCAACAGATACACAATTTTGGAGATTATATAGAGATTTTTCAAAACAGCAGATTATGGGAAATCCTGACTATTGTGTATTGCATATAGATTGTGAACAAGCATTTAAACCAACTCTTAGAGGAGAATTAGTCACTCCTCTTCTATCTCGTAATACGGTTGAATCCGAAATGAGAACAAATCCAGAAAAAGCTAGGCGTGAGTATTATTGTATTTTTACTACAGATGCTGGTACTGACGCAATTATTCGTAGAGGTGTTATTACACGTAACGAAGAAACTAGAAAACCACTTCTATATAACGATACAGGTGATAAAAAATTCGTCATCACATATGATCCTGCTAGAAGTCGAGATAATTCAGTAATCCTTGTTGGTGAAATTTATGAATACGAACAGGTAGACGGAAGTATTGATACAAGAATGAGATTGGTAAACTGTATTAATCTTATTGATGTTGGTAAAAAAATCAAATCTCCCATGCAGACACCAGATCAGATTGAATATTTAAAAAAAGTAATTCTTGATTATAACGGTGGAGCTGACGCATACGGGAATATTGTTGGTGTATACATTGATGCAGGTAGCGGCGGATCTGGTGTTAATATAGCTGATTATTTAATGCCAGATTGGACAGACTCTGCTGGCATTGTTCATAGAGGCTTAATTGACAAAGAATATTCCGCTGATTATGTTAAGAAATTTCCTAATGCGGTAGACAAAGTACATCTTATGTCTCCTGCTGGTTATAAATCTGAAATGTATGAAGCAATGATAGAATTGATGAATCAAGATAAAATCAGTTTTACAGCACAATATGACCATAAAGGCTATCTTACTGTTTTTGATGTTGATGAGAAAAAATTGGCTAAAGAAAAAGAACGAATTTCTGCTGAACTCAGAAAACAAAAAGTTAATGAAAAGGAATTTGAAAATAAGCTTAATGAAGAATTAGAGAAAATTGAATCCGTTAATACAAAAACTATAAAACTTGATTGGCAGGATGAAATTGCTCTTGCTAATATTGACGCTTTAAAAGAAGAACTTGTCAATATGATTCGTAAAAAGCGTGATTCTGGAAAGGATTCGTTTGAACTTACACCAGAAAAGGCAAACAAGCTCCATGATGATAGGGCTTACACGGCATGTATGGCTTCTTACGCTCTCATGTGTGAACGTAGAAAAGCCATTACAAATAAAAAGCGACCAACTGAAGATGCCACAAGTTTCATCAATAAGCTTACAATCCGTAAAGCAAAATATAATTAAGGAGGTGCATTATCAAATATGCCTAGACCTAAGAAAGTAGATGCAAATTCTAATGCACCTGCTAAAGTAAATAACTCACAGAAGAAAACTACTTCTTCTACTCCAAAACAACCAACCGCAAATGAAATGCGTGAATGGTATGAGAAAAATAAAAGTAGACTTGAACGCTATGAAGATGCAACAAGTGCAATTACAAATCTTCGAGATATTCAGAAATCCAAGACATATACTACAATTAGTAATTATTCCAAGGAAGATGTAAAAGATTATATTAAAAACATTTCTTCTAGTGAAGCAAGTCTTAGAAGTTTATCTCGTTATCTTTATTATCGTTCAGAAATCTACTATCGTCTTTGCAAATATTATGCAAATCAAATTGATTTATCTATTCGTAACATAGTTCCCCCATTTATAATTTCAGATAATAATGACATAAAATCCACATTGCAAAAGTATCAGGAAACAGTTGATGTTGTAGATACTCTTGGACTGAATTATGAGTTTCGTAAAGCTGCATCTATAACACTTCGAGAAGACGCATTTTATGGATGTGCTTATTATACTGAAGGGCAAGGAATGTTTATTCTTCCACTAGATCCATCATACATGAGAATTGCAGGTGTATTTCCTGATGGTTCATTTGCATGTGCAATGGATATGAGTTATTTTAAGCGAAATTCTGAACTATTGGAATATTGGGGTGAACCATTCAATAGTATGTGGAATACATATCAGAGTACAAATGAAAAATATCAGTTAATCCCAGAAGAATATAATGTATGTATTAAATTTAGGTCTGAAGACTGGGAAACCATCGTTCCCGTGCTTACACCTATATTCTTATCATTAATTGATCTTATGGATGCTTCTGATTATCAAGCAGTTCAACAGGCAGCCAACATTTATAAATTGGTATGGCTAGAAATGAAGACTATGGGAAATGACGTAGATGATTGGACTGTAAATCCAGATATAATGATTCAATATTTCAATCGTATGCTTGAAGAAGCTTTACCACCTTATATCTCTGCTGCTATTGTTCCTGGTGAATTACATGAAATTAGTTTCCCAGATGATGCTACTGGTGATGTAACAAAGGTTGAAAAAGCAACAAAAGAAATTCTTAATACGGCTGGTGGTGCTCAGATATTAAATTTAAACTCCGCTTCTAACTCTACTGCCTTTACATATGGCGTACTTGCAGATTCTACATTTTCTATTTCAACTCTTATTCCACAGATTCAAGCGATTGTAAATCGACTTCTATCTAGTTGGATATCTGAACCTTGTAAAGTTAAATTCTTTGATGTTTCCATTTATCAGAAAGATGATTTTAAGAAATCTATTTTGGAATCTTGCCAAAACGGATTACCAAATAAGATTCTTTATAACACATTAAATGGTGTATCTGAGAAAGATACTCTTGCTATGAACTTCTTAGAGGAAGATTGTTTAAATCTTGGCGAGAAATTGAAACCATTTAACACCTCATATACGCAATCTGGTACTAATCAAGGTGGCGGTCAAGAAAAAGACGAAACAGAACTTACAGATGCTGGACTTCGCACAAGAGACGAGGATCTCAATAATAAATAAGGGAGGTATCTTAATATGAAATACAATTTTATTAAAACCTCCGACAAGGAGACAAAGGAAAATCTTCTCAAAGAAGGTTTTAAATTGGTATCTCAAGATGGGAACGTGGCAACATTTTTGAATAACCACTCTCTCACTTTTGAAAATACAAATAATAAAATTCAGTATAGCAACATGCTAACATTCTAACCACTCTCCTAATTTGAGTGGTATATCAACAAAGAAAGGAGGAATAGGTTAAATAATGCCAAAAAAGAAGAAAAGACGAATTATGTCTATTGATGAGTTGTATGAGTTCTGTCTAAAGAACAATTTTGCTCATTTTAATAGTAATGAATTCGGTAAAGAACTCATGGTTCGCATGAATGGTAATTTTGAAAAAACTTCCAAAGATGAAGATAAACATAAAGAGTCTCTTACTCCATTCGTCAGTCGTGCATTTCACGATCATGTCAATCTCAATAAATCGGAAATCTCTGAAGAATCTTTCAATGAAAATGTCCCATCGGCAAACTTTCGCCCAATTTTAGCACATATCACTACCAATTCAGATAATGAATTAGATTTCGGTAGCCATGATTATTATGTGACTACTGACAAAGATGGTAACGATAAAGTTGTATATGAAGAACAGCCTATCGGTGTTATTGATGGCACAAAGACTACTGTTGAATATGATGAAGACGCTGGCGTAAATCGTGCAGTTTTGCATGGTTATTTATACGATGAGTATTGTCAAGATGCTATTGAGATTCTGAATAGACGTGGAACTGTAGATTGTTCGGTGGAATTATGCATTAGGGAGTTATCATTTAATACTGCTAATAAAACATTGCAGTTAGATGATTTTTATGTATCAGGTCTTACTCTTCTGTCAAAGGATGTATCCCCTGGTATGGCAGGAAGTAATTTTAAAATTGAAGATTTCGCTGTAAATGCGGAAACAGTAACATTTAACACAGACAACAAATTGGTTGAAACTTTAGAGAAATTAACTAATATTCTTGAGAGTTTTGATATAAATCAAAAATCAAAGGAAGGAGGAACAAATAACAAAATGACAAAATTTGAAGAGTTACTTGCCAAATATGGTAAGACTGCTGAAGATGTAACATTCGACTATACAGAAATGTCAGATGAGGAACTTGAAGCAAAATTCGCTGAGATGTTCGATGATGACAATTCAGAAGGAGATAACTCAAGTAGCGGAGAATCTGGTGAGCCTTCCAATGATGGAGAAGGTGATGGCGAAGGAGCTTCTGATTCAAATGGTAATGAAGGAGAAAGTCAGACTTTTGAAAAGATTGTTCGTACATATGAAATCAGTCATGAAGATACAAGATATGCACTTTACCAGCTTTTATCTGAATATGAAGATGCTGATAATGAGTGGTACTTTATCAACGCTGTTTACGATGATCATTTTACATATGAGAACTGGAATGGTGATAAAATCTTCGGTCAGAACTATACAAAAGACGGTGATAATGTAGCTTTTGATGGAGAAAGATACAATTTACATCGTGAACTTTTAACAGATAGTGAATTTGCAGAGTTACAGTCTATGCGTTCAAACTACGCTGCACTCAAAGAGTTTAAGGAGACAGCAGAAAAGAATGAACTTCATGCAAAGCGTGAGGAAATTCTTGCAAATGAAAATTTTGCTTCTATTTCTGAAAAAGATGAAGAAGGAAAATTCATTAATAAGGATTTTGAGAAACTGTATACAAATATGGATAACTACTCTCTCGAAGATTTAGAGAAGGAAGCAAAACTTATCTATGCGGATTCTAATATGAAAACTTTTGCAGCTACCACTGATAAAACTCAGAAAAAGTCAACCGTAAAAGTATTTGCTAATGTAAACAAGTCTAAGAAGGATAACCGTTACGGAAATCTTTTTAGCAAATAAAACAAGAAATATAAATCAATGTAATGACACTCAAATTGAGTGTCTTTTTTAATGCAAAAATTTAAGGAGGAAAAATAAATGATTCAGATGACTATTGCAAAACATGCAGTGGCTTTCCCTTCTAAAGTTCTCGCAAGAGATGGTGGAAAGCATATTTATAACATTCAGTTAGCAGAAGCAGCAAGTGCTTATGTAGACAACGGATGGTTCGTTGGTAAGGGTGAATTCGTAGAGTTAGATCTTTATAAAGCAGCAGCACCTACTTCATTTGAAGGAAAGGTCGTTGGTAAGGCAAATAATGGGAATTTCTATGTAGAAGTAGTAACTCCTGGAGATGCCCTGTTTGTATACCAGGTGCCAATGATCGAGGAGACATATAGCAACACATTTAAGAAAGAAAGCAACTATACAAATGCTCCTACTCAGGTAGTTAGAGCTTATGAACTCGCAGTTGGTGATGTAGTTGAAATTTCAGCAGATGGATTTTCTGGTGAAATCGCTGTTAAAGACGGTGTTGAACTCAAAGCTATTTCTGGTGTAACTGCCGCTATGCAGCTTACAAAGAAAGCCTAATTTTTGAGAAAGGAGAAATAAATAAATGTTAGATACAAGTGTAAAAAATCTTATGTTTGACCTCGGTGCAGGTCGTGAAATTTATGATACCGATTCTAATCGTGTAATTTCTAAGGCAGAAGCTAGTGACACAATTAGAAAGGCTTGTTTTGAATACCTTGGACTTACCAAGGATTCTTCTAATAAGCAGATTAAGAGAGCGTTAAATTCTGAGAGAGGAACACAGTTCTTCGAGGTAATTGAGGAAATTATTGATACTCAGATTGCTCATGGTCTTTCTGAGAATGAGTTTTTCAACAATTATGTTGAGTCAAAGAATATGAAAGATGGAGACGTAAATGAATTCTGGGCTGATGATGAAGTATTACTTACTGTAAGTAAGGTCAGCGGTGACGCACATGATTTATCCATCCAGCGTTTAGGTTCTGGTCAGTCTTATCATGTTGATACAGCAGTATACGGTATCAAGGTTGGTGGAGATATTCGTCTCTTCTTAATTGGTCGTAAGGATTGGGGTGCTTTCGTAGATGCGGTTGTTAAGGCTTATATTCAGAAGGTTCAGACACTCATTTCTTCTCAGTTTGCAAATGGTGTAAATCTTATTCCTGTTCCTGCTACTCTCAAGGGTACTGGTGCTTTAGCTGCTTCTACAAAGGCTCAGTTTGATGCAATTATCGAAAAGGTTGGTGCTGCCAACGAAAGCGGTGTTGTAATCATGGGTACTAAGACAGCATTAAAGTCTCTTAATGCTCTTACAAAGGTTGATTGGGCTGATCCTGCTAATTCAATCAAGGAGTCTGTAGCAAACACAGGCATTATCGGTGGTTATGAGGGAACACCTCTTATGGAGATTCCACAGAAGTTTACTGATAAGTCTCTTGCTACTCCTATCGTTGATAACAAGAAGCTCTATATCATGCCAGCAGTTGATGATAGATTTATCAAGTTTGTTGACTATGGAGAGACTGAACTTGAAGTAAACGAAAAGGGTGCTACTAAGGATGATATGCAGTCTTATGAGGTACAGAGACGTATGGGTGTTGCAACTCTTATGACTCGTTATCATGGTGAGTGGGATCTGTAAGATTTACTTATAGGTTAATTATATGGAGAGTGGATTGCCACTCTCCTAATTTTGAAAGGAATTGAAAGGAAATGGCATATACAAAGAAAACTACTGCTACTACTGACAGTACAGAAAAGGCAACAAAAACTACAGAAGTTAAAGAAAATATTAAAACATTTTCACCCGAAGATACTATTTCATGTCGTTCATTAGTAAGTGGTGGACTTTATATCGAGGGGGCACGTTCACATATTCTTTATAGCTGGGCTGATTGTGGAGATGTGGTTGATGTTGAATATAGAGATTTAATTTATCTCGTTAGAACCCGTGAAGATGTAAACATTTATTCACCAAGAATTATTATTGAGGATGAAGATTTTGTTGAACAGAATAAGTCTGTGAAAGACTTATATGAGTCCATGTATGAAACAAGTGACTTAAATGAGATTTTAAATCTTCCTGTTCCACAGATGTCAGAAACAATTAAAAAGCTCCCAAAGGGAGCAAGGGAAGCCCTTAAAGGTATTGCTTCTACAATGATTGAATCTCATGCACTTGATTCAGTTCACAGAATTAAGGCTCTTGATGAAATTTTTGGTACAAAAATGTTACTTACATTAGTTCAGGAATAGTAAAGGAGGCTCACAATGACGCTTCCATACGAAACAATTTTTTCACGAGCAAGAGGACGAATTTCAGATATGAAAGAACTTTCTCTTGACGAAAACGATCTTAATGAAACATGGACTGAACGCTTACGCATGGTTGCAGGTGATGAACGAGTTATTAGAAAATTCGCTTCATTTAATATGGATGATGAAATCCAACAGATTGAATTTGAGATGCAATATCCTGTTAGCGATTTTGCAGATAAGGAATATGTTATAGGATTGTTCACTCTTGGAATGACAATTGAATGGTTAAAACCACAGGTTGACTCTGCAAAATTTACTGCTAGAGCTTTAGGGACAAAAGAAGAAAAAAACATGCAGAATCCATATAAAGATATGCAAAGTAGATTGGATACATTACAGCATGAATTTAGTAGAAAACTTGCAAGTCATGGATATATTAATAATTCATATGTGCGAGGTGAATAACTATGGAATATATATATGGTTCGTTCACTAAAAGACAAATTAAAGAAGTTGCACATGCAATGCATAACGATGTCCATAAGTTATTACTTTATAAGGATAATCGAATAGTAGAAAAAATATTTGAGAATGATGAAGCTTTTCTTATATTTTTTCAGAATGTCATGTTTAAATTTAGTGGAACAAAAACTCTATTTAATAATAATGGAATTATGGTCACACTAATGGCTACTTTGCAAGCCGCTTATGACGAAGTTACATCCGATGAGTTTGATTACATGACATTTCGTAGGGCTATTTTAGATAGTCACAATTACATTAAGCAGATGTTTGAAGGAGGTGTCGGTGATGCCAAGCTTACAGACAGCACGGCGAATCGCTAACGCCAAAACAAATAATGCGAAAACTTTAGGTCAGATTTATAAAGAAGAATCTGATTTTTTGATGGAAGAAACTTGGGATAACAGTATTGCTTCCAAGACTTGTTACATTTATGACTATTTTCATGATGACTTCTTCGCAGACGAACATGGAATTACACGTTCTCTTGCTGAAGGTATGACTTATGAAAATACCAATAAGACAAAGATTGACGCAAAGTTTATTGTCAAATCTTATCAGTCAATGGACAAAGATCAAGTAGAATACTATCTTATGTTTCGTCCAAGTCAGCCTGTAAGATTCAATGAAGGTGATGACCTTTATTATTATGAGACTGATTTTAGGAAACGCTATGGGGCAACATTTCCGATAGGACTTTTCGTGGACGTTCCAGATGATAGAGGAATTTATCATAAGTGGATTGTCTGTCGTGATGAACCTGCAAATCAGTTTCCAAAGTATCTGATTTTACCAGTCAATTACGAACTTACATGGATTGAAAAATCTAACGATAAGCGCATCAAGAGACGTATGTGGTGTTGTTTAAGACAACAGAATTCCTACACTATAGGGACTTACACAGACCGATATTTTACACATACTGATAATCAGTCAAAAGTTTGGTTGCCAATGAATTCTATAACAGAAAAATTCTGGTATACAGATGATGATGCAAAGAATATGCGTGTAATCGTAAGTGCATTAACTGAACACCCGACTGTATGGACTGTGACAAAATGTGAGACGGCTTCTACTCTTGGGTTACAAAAACTTACACTGTACACCAATTTCTTTAACGAGCATACTGATTATGTCAATCTTGAAACAGGCGAAATGTATGCGAACTATTTCGATTCAGAAATCGCTCCAACAGATCCATCTACTCCAACCACTCCCCCATCTTCTATTACAGCAAGAATTTCAGCATCCACTTCAACAATCAAAGTTGGTGGCAGCTATAAAAATCTCACAGCAAATCTATTTAATGATTCCAATGAAGATATTACAACTGAATATGCTGATGCAACTTTTACATGGACTTGCTCTATTGACGATGAAGATTGGACTGATAAAGTTACATGGCGAGCTGGTACAGAGTACAACCAAAAGAAAGTAAAGTTTCATAATGACACTTTTACTATCGGTAAAATACTGTCTGTTAAGTGTGAAATTGTTAAGGATTACTTGCCGATTAAATCTGAAATTTTGCCGTTGGAATTAATCGAATAGGAGGTGTTTTATGGCAGAAAATAAAATGATAACTAAAAAAAATTTACTTACAAAACTTCGTGCTTATAAAGAATCTCCTGATGATGATGTGATTCGTATCAAAAAAAAAATTGAAAAGATTTTTCTACAGTGTCCTGAAATATTATATGCACTTAATGAAAAAAAACTTGAATCAGAACTTTTTGATGATGACGGAAATATTAATTGGGAATGGAATGAAGAATTAGGTGAATATGAACCACTTGGAGAATGGGATAATTATATTGGTAGTACAGCAAATATACGTCCATTCTTATTTATTCCTGATACTCAGACAGAAGTTAAACATTATATTTGTTATCAAGTAGGAACTGATGAAAATGTCAGATATAATCCTACTGAAAAACTTCTTAATATCACATTTACCATTTTTGTACATGGAAATGATAGAGTTGATAAATTAACTGGTATACCAAGACATGATTTATTAGCTGCGCTTATTAGGGAGAATTTTGCATGGACTGGTTTTGAAATTGAAAAACCTACACCAATATGTAATAAAGAATCTACAACAGATAATAATTATCTTGTTCGTACATTACAGTATCAATGTGTACTTCCAAACGATCTTGTTATTTCTTCAAATGGTACTACTTCTTATAAGAATAAGAGGTGGTAATAATGGATAAAATGTTTTCTAATAATTCTTTTATTCAGCAAACTATAGAACAACAACTTTCAGATGAACAGATTCAAGAAGTTGAAGAATTAGGATTCAATCCTTTAAAAATGTATTTTGGTGAAGATTATGTAATAAATGAAAAAATTATAATTCATCAACCATCTATTCAAGACTTTATTGATTCAAATAGTGAAACTGATATTTATGGAGTAATTACACCATTTGTATCGAATACAACGGCTTATAGACTTCAACTTTGGGATATGGGCATTGATTGGAATAAAATCAGTAATCTTGAACTGTTCTCAATTCTCATAAAATCAATAGATTTCAATTATTCAAAATTAATATTTGGAGATATTGATTTTTCCACATTTAAATTATATCAAAAGCAGGTTAATAGAGATACCGCATTAACTTTATATAGTCAAGAATTAGATTTGGAAATAGACGAAGATACAAGAAATAAGATGTGTAAATATATACAGTTTATGTTTAACTCTTTCCCACCAGAAGAAGAATTCACATCTAATAAGACACTTAAACAGGATTTGATAAATAAAGATAGGCAGAAATTAATTCAAAAGAAAAAAGAAGCCTCTGAAAATAAAAATCAGCAAAGTCTTCTATCAATGATTGCTTTTTATCTTAATCATCCTGGTTGTCATTACAAAAAAAATGAATTACGTGAAGTCGGATATTTTGAATTTATGTATAACATTCAGCGACTTCAAATTTATGAATCAACTCGTGCCCTATTTGGTGGAATGTATAGTGGTATGTGTGATTTAAGTAAAGTGGATAAAAACGAATTTAATTTCATGCGTGATGTAAAAATCACAGCATGATTTTTTATTTTATAAAAACAATTTTAAGGAGGAATAAAAATATGGCTTTTAGATTAGGCGATAAACTTTATAAAGAAATTCTTTATGGCTATGCAGAAGATTTAACTACAACAAATCCTTTATATGTACTTACTCAGTTATCAGATGGTAGTGTCGAAGTAACTGCTGAATCTACAGAAGTAAAAGATAAGAATGGTAATTTAGTTAAGAAAATCTGGAAATCAAAGGCTGGTACATTTTCTGCTAAAAATGCATTCGTTAATACAAACATTATAGCTGCTTCAGCAGGAACAACACCTATTTTTGCTTCTAATGGCAATAAGGTAACAATGCCAAAGATGTTCCATGTTAAGAAAGGTACTGATGTTACAATCAAAGATTATGTTACAGGTAGCGTAAAAGTTGCTCAGTATTTTGGTGATGGTTCTATTGGAAAAACATATACATTGGGTGAAGCGGCAGATACAGAAAAGTTTGCAATAGAGTCTACTTCTGGGAAACTCTCTCTTCCTACAGATACAGAAGCCGATATGTTCTTTATTAAGTATCTTAGAGAGTCTGAAACAGGTGCTATGATTCAGAATAAGGCTGATGAATTCCCAAATTCTGTAAAATTCATTATTAAGGCTACATATTACAATCCATGCAAGAAGAATGAATTAAAGGCAGATTATATTGAATTCCCATCATTCCAGGTATCTCCTGAGACAACAGTTCCAATTAATGCAGATTCTGCTGAAATGGACTTTAAGGGAGATCTTGAGATTGATTACTGTGGAGCAGACAAGGTACTTTATAACATTTATGATGCTGATGAAGTTGACGCAGAATAATTTTTAGAGGGTGGATTATTACCACTCTCTTTATTTATGCAAAGGAGTGAGAACTTAAAATGGCAAATAATAGAATTTGTCTTACTTGTGGTAAACCTTATGAGTATTGCGGTTCTTGTCCAAGCAGTTTGAATCTCCCTGTATGGAAAAATATTTTTGATACAGAAAATTGTAAAACTGTGTTTGAGACAGTTAGTGACTATGTTCAAAATGCAATTACTAAAGAATCAGCAAAAGTAAGATTATCAAAATGTGATGTTTCTGGTGTTTTTAAGGACAATATAAAAAAACTTATTGAAGATATTAATAAGGAAGATATTAAAAACACAGATACTAAAGACAACGAGTTTAAAATAAAAAGTGGAAATAAAAAGAAACCTATTTCTACAATAAATGATTGATATATGAGAGTGTGAATTTTAGGGAATACATTTTCATGTGTTATGAATTTTGTATTCCCTATTTTTTACGCTTATGGAATGAAAGGAAATTATGAAATTTGACAAAGAATATTCGACTTCCTATGTAGAAGAAATGAAATTTCTTCGTGATAAGGGGATTCGTTATACATGGGTATATATGAACGAAGATAAAATTTCAGTATGGAAGTATAAAAAAGAAAAACGATTATGGGATGCTTTATCTGAAATGTATTCTAAATATAATTTAGATTAGGTGGTGATTGAATGTATTTAGATAATGCAGCGACAACTCCATTAAAATCGGAAGTTAAGGATTATATTATATCTCTTTTTGACACATACCAGAATCCATCGTCAATGTATCAATCTGGTGTTAATGTAAAACAAATAATTACCACAGCACGAAATAATGTCGCCAAATTCATTAGTACAGATCCTAAAGACATTATCTTCACATCTGGCGGTTCAGCCAACAATACGCTTTTTATTAAAGGTTATACTCAGAGAAATGAATGTAGAGTGTTATACTCTCCTACTTCTCATAAATCGGTGTTGAAATGTATAGAATCACTCAAATATAAGTGTCCACTCAAAGTTGATCACACGGGAAGAATAGATATTCAAGATCTTAAGGAGTGTCTATCATCTGATACAATGAAGAAGCTTGTAGTCATAGAATATGCTAATTCTGAGATAGGAACTATTCAAGACGTGAAACAGATTATTGAAATGTGTCATTTTTATAACGCAATAATCTATGTAGATTGTACAGGCTCTATTAGTCAAATCCCTGTAAATATAAGAACTTTAGATGTTGATGGTATAGGATTCTCAGCACATAAACTTGGAGCATTAAAAGGTACTGGTGTTTTATACAAAAAGTCATTTATTGAACTTGAACCTCTTATATATGGTTCTCAGGAACAAGGCTTATTTGGTGGTACTGAAAATGTAATAGGTATAGCTGCACTTGGTAAGGCAGTTGAGAATTATGATTGCTCTTCTATTACATCTAATAATCGTGATTATATCTATAGTTACATTAAAAATAATATTTTAGATTCATATTTGGTTGGAGCTGATTTGAAGCATAGATTACCACATAATCTATACATATGTTTTAAAGGAATACAGGGTGAATCATTAATGACATTACTTGATATGAACGGATATCAGGTGTCAACAGGAAGTGCTTGTACAAGTGGTGATTTAACACTATCTTCTACTCTATTGGCTATCAAAATGAACAAAGAAGATATAAATAGTTGTATAAGAATTACAAGTGGTAAAGAAGAGATTACTGAACTGAATACGTTTTGTAAAACATTAAAGAGATGTGTAGAAACATTAAGACAATTGAATACAGTATAATATAAGGAGGATTAAAATTATGACAGATTTATCATTTTTAACAAATTTTGCAGTACCGATTATTGTTGGTATTTGCCTATGTATAGGTTATGTATTAAAAAATATTGTTACAACAGATGCAGTTAATAAGTATATTCCTGCAATCATGGGTGTATTGGGTGTGGTACTTAACGTATGGATGAATATGGCTTTTACACCTGAAATATTACTTGGTGGTCTTGTCTCTGGTCTTGCTTCTACAGGTTTATATGAAGCATTTAAGAATTTTTTGAAGAAGTAAGAAGGGATGGTACATATGAGTGGGATCTATAGAAAAACTTACACAAATTGATTATTTATTAGTCATTCTTGGGTTCTTTGCCATCTTATTTGCAGCCAAGGAAATTATCGAAATATTTAGTTATTTTAAGAAGAAACTTAGATTGAAAACAGGTATTGACGAAGATAAAGAGACAATAGAAAACCGTATTAAAACGCTTGAAAAACACGATAATTGGCAGTATCAGGAAATTTTAAAGATTTCTAATGGCATTGACGATATTAAAGACAACCTTACTAAAAGGGAAATTAAGGATAAAGCAAAAACAGTTGCTACTCTTCGAGGACAATTGTACGGATTACATGAAAAATTTGTAACCAAAGAGTATATTGATAAATCAGGGTTAAAAACATTTATTGAACTTGGAAAGATCTATGAAGCTGCTGGAGGCGATGATATTTATCACGACAAATTATATCCTGAAGTAATGGCTTTGCCAATTAAAGAAGATTAAATTTCTACCACAGTAAAAATTTACCATGATAAAATTTGTATAAACAAAATATACATATACATATTAACATTATGGACAACAAATTATGGTATTATCGAAATAAAAAGGGGTTAACATTACAGGAATTATCAAGACTTAGCGGAATATCAGTTGCAGCTCTAAATAAAATAGAGAATGGAAACACAAAGGATATACTTCTTAACAATGCTATTACTCTTTCTCATATTCTTAATGTTGATATATATGAATTGTTTTGTATTAAACATTGAGAAAGGAAGAATGAGTATGGGAAAAATGTTTTATAACTTAATATGTGAAGAACTATGTATAACAGGTGGTAAGGTTATATATATTGATACCAATGTTGGAAGTCTTGAAGAAGTACATAAGATAGTAACTGATAATGCTGATAAATACCCAAACGGAAAATGGGAATTATACCCTATGCAATTAGCGGTATAAAAACAATTAAATATAAAAACTTTATGAGAACGAGTCCAATTCAGACTCGTTCTTTTATTTTGTCTAAAAATAAAGGAGGAACTTATGGCTTATAGAATTATAGATGTGTCAAGCAATAATGGACAGCTTGATTGGGATACAATTAAGTCAAGTATTGATGGTGTAATCATTAGAATTGGCTATGGCTCAGATATAGAAAGTCAAGACGATTCACAGGCTATTAGAAATATGCAGGAATGTGAAAGACTTGGCATCCCTTATGGTGTGTACATATATTCTTATTGTCTTAATATAGAAGAAGTAAGAAGTGAAGCTGCACATATATTAAGAATGATTCAGGGATTTAATCCTGTTCTTGGTGTGTGGTTTGATATGGAAGATGCTGACGGATATAAAAGAAATCATGGACTTGTTCCCGAACAGAACGGTGAACTTCTTACAGACTTTTGTATAGAATTTATGCAGATTGTCAAAGACGCAGGATATACAACGGGTGTTTACGCAAATTATAGTTATTTTACTAATGTATTAAACGATTGTAGATTAATGTCCTTTGAAGGATTTAACAGATGGCTTGCACATTGGGGAATAGATGAACCTTCGATGGATTGTCTGTTGTGGCAGTGTACATCAGATGCTGTTATTGATGGATCTTCGGCAAGAACTGATTTTAACTATTATTATGGAGAGTTACCTAATGTTGAACCAGTTATTCCATCTGAACCAATCGAAGACAACTCTGAATCAGATGATATTAAAACAAAATATCATGTAGGAGATTATGTGTCATATCATACAATTTATGCGTCTTCTACTTCCGAAAATGGATTAACACCTTCAATTACGGGGGGTACAATTACTAATATCATTGCATCTGCAAGAAATCCATATCTTATTAACGATGGTACAGGCTGGATTAATGATGATTGTATTGTTGAAAATAATGAAAATACTTCTGAACCAGAATCTTCTGATGAGGAAGAATCTACAGGTCTTACTCATTCTGTTGGCGAATATGTCACATATTCAGCACTCTTTGCTTCTTCAACTTCCGAAGAACCACTTAACCCACTTTATACAGATGGAACTATTACAGCTATCGCTGAAGGTGCGAGAAATCCATATCTCATCGAGAATGGCAGAGGTTGGGTAAATGATTCTGTTATTAATGGCAGTTCTGCACCAGAAAATACTTACGAAGAACCATCTTATGATACATATGAAGTTGAAAGCGGAGATTGTCTTTCAGCCATTGGTGATAAGCTTGATGTAGATTGGTATTCTATTGCAGAAGCTAATGGTATAGGAGAACCATATACTATTTATCCAGGTCAGTCTCTTATTATACCTAGATAGTATATTAATAATAAAGAAAGTGTGGTTTCATAGTAATTTTTGAAGCCACACTTATTTTTCAAAAAATTATAAATACACATTCAAAATGTCTTTACTACTATCTAGCCATGTAGTAAGGGCATTTTATTTATATGGAGAGTGTGTGGCTAGACCACTCTCCTGCCCCCTTAATCAAGAAAGGAATGAAAGATATAGAAATTATTGATTTGATTTTAAACCAAGATGTATTGGAGAAATATAATAAATATTATTTCAAACAACATCCTAAAGCAAGGAAAATTCCTATTGAAAGACCAATGCACCCCTCGATCAACACCTGGATGATATTACCAAGAATACAGATGAATCAACTTAAACAAAAATGGAAAGATTTTATTGTTTTTTGGATAAAGGACTTAGGTTTACAAGATAAACACTTAGAGTCTTTTGAGATGATATTTACCACTTATATGCCGACAAAAAGGCGTGTGGATTGTGATAACACAGTTCCTAAATTTATCCTAGATGGATTTAGTGAATCAGGTTTTATTATTGATGACGATGGGAAGCATTTACATTCTCTTACATTAAAAACAGGATATGATAAGGATAATCCAAGAACGGAAATAAAAATTATAGTGAAATAAAGGAGAATATTAAGATATGAACAAAACATTAAAGGTATATCAGATAATTAATGTCAATGCAAGAATTAAAAATGTAATTGAAGGTGACTCAGCAATTAATGCTGCATTTAAGTTTAAACTACTCAGATTATATTCAGAAATTCAGGGAGTTGTAAAGGATTTTGAAATGACCAAAGACTCTCTTGTTAATAAGTATGGTAAAGATGTTGTTGACGAAAAGGGGGAAGTTGTTCCAAATCAGAAGAGAATTAGTCCTGAAGATGAAAATTGGAAAGAATTTATTAAGGAAATTAATGCAGTAAGTGATTCTGATGTAGATGTTAATTTCACACCTATCAGTGCGGAAAAATTGTTTAGTATGGGGTTAGATACTGATGCTTGTGCTGATTTAATACCTATTGTAGAAGAATAAAATTATAAAGGAGATAAAAGGAATTATGAATAAGATAACAGTTAAAGAATTTGTTGAGGGATATAATAAGTGTGTAGATTCATTAAAGAATAGATATATACAGGAAAAGTTAAGCATTATATCTTACTTACCTGTAAATATTAAAGATGCTATTGCAATAATCATTACAGATAGAACTATGTTTGAACAGGAAAAATATACTGACGAAAATGGTGAAATAAAATTTCGTAAGACTGATAATGTACATGTTAATTCATTTGTTCAGTATATGTTATTTGTTAGAGAAGTTATTGAAAAGTATACAAATCTTGTTTGGAGTAATGACGGTAATTATACAGCGGATTATGATTTATTAAAATCTTCTGGACTTCTTGATAAATTAATGATTGGAGAAATTGTGAATGGAAAAGAAATTCCACCACTTATTCCAGCAAGTGAAATATCTGAAATAAGAACTCTTATTGATATGCATAAATCTGATATTATGCAAAATGTATATGAACCACACGCATATATTAGTCGTCAGGTTGAAAGGTTTGGGACACTTGCAAATATAACCATAGAACCACTTATAAAGCTTATTGAACAGAAGATACAGGGAATTCCACAGGAAGATATTACTAAGGTCGTTGAGCTTGTAAGAACTGGTGATTTTAAGGAAGTAGAATAAAAAAGCAGTACTATATTTTACATATAATACTGCTTAAATGTCCTTAATTGAGTGAAGATATATGTCGGAAATTCAATTAAGGACTGACAATTATTTTCACTTGTTAAATATATCATTACAATTAAATATTGTCAATATTTTAGGCTCTATGCGTGTCACAGCGTATAGAGCTTTTCTTATGGAGAGTGGTAATACTGCTCTCCTATTTTAGTGTAAAAATAGTGAAATTATAGTGAATATTTTGGAGGTGATGATAGATGGGTTCATTTAGACTAGATCAGAATTTTATAAATAAGATAGAAAAACAATGTCAAGAAAAAGCAAAAAATTTAGCACATGAGGCTTCTGAAAAATTAACAAATCATTATATTACATTGCTTGATTGGTATTATGCCGATTATCAACCAAAACTGAATAAATACGATGAACCATATTATATTCGTACCTTCAATTTATATAAATCAGCTCACAAATATTATAAAAATGGAACTGATAGATTTTATGGTGGTGTTCGTATTGATGGTTCTACTATGAAAGATTATTCAGGAATTAGAAATGCTTCAATATCTGGACAGGATTTATTGAGTACATATATCTATAATCCATCTGGTACATGGCATGGTGGTGATTGGTATGGTGGTTATGGAGTTACGGCGAGTTTTAACATTTATAACGAAATGCAAAAATATAAAAATAAATTAATAAAAGACATGCAGAATAGATGCAAAATCTAATAAGGAGGAATAAAATGGCAAAAGATGGTATAGTAAGTATTGCTATTGATTATAAAAACGAGCTTAATCAAATGATTCGTGATTATGAATCTGCTTTAACTAAGATGGCTTCAAATGATAAGTTATCAAAAGGAATGAAAGCACAATTTGATAATACAATTGCTGAGTTAAAGCGTTTTAAGGCAGATATGGAAAAATCTTTTTCTGATTTAAGTATCGGAAAAGTGGATAAAAACAGTTTTAAAGCTTTTAAACAAACTGTTAATAAGAATTTTGAATCTGTTCGTGCAGAAATTGATAGATTAGATTTAGCTGTTTCAACTATAAATTCACAGATAAAAATACTTGGAAATGGTGTTGATATAAGTAAGATAAGTAGTCAATTTAAAGATTTTCAAGATTATGTACAGAATACAAATAATGCTATTGATACAATGATTAAAAAACTTGATGGTCAAGGCATTTCATTAATATCATTTGATGATAGCGCAATAAATCAAGCAAAGTCTCAGATAAAAGAAATTAATAAATTACTTAAAAGTACAGATGAGTTCAACGATGCAAAAGGCTCAAAATATGAATTATTTGATACAGAACAAGCTCAAGCAGAACTAGATGTTCTTGCCAAAGATTTAAAAAATACTCTTGAATTAATTGAAAAATCTGAATCGGAACTTTCAAATTTTGATAAAAATAGCATCGGTTTTGAAAAAACTATTAACCAAATCAATATATTGAAATTAAAAGCTGCCGATTTACACGATTCTATTCAACAGTTAATAGATATTCCCGATAAAACAGGAGAATATACATTTGGTGATTCAATACTTATTTCTGATGACAATGTTGATAAAAAAGTATCTGAATATGAAAAAATTGTAAAAGGAACTTTAGATGAAATTCGTGAATCTGCCATCAAAACTCGTGAAGAGTTAGATAAAATCGTAACACCTACCTCTTCCAAAACAGCTTCTGCAAAAATATCAGATAAACTCAACCCAAATTCAGCAGAATTAGTAACTGGTGTAACAATTGAAACCACTTCATCTGAATTATGGAAAAAGTTATCTCCTATTATTGAAGATTTACAAAATATCCTTAATAAAAATCCCGTTGTTGCTCCTGTAAAACTTGTAGTAGCACCAAATGCAGTATCTTCTGAAAAAAATGGTGAAGTTGGCACTATTAGCAAATCTTATTCGAAGAAGTATCAAAGAGAATTAGCAAAAACTGGTGAAGATGCAGTTATTGATTTAGAGGGTGTTTATAAGAAAACATTTACTTCTATAATGGATGAAGCTGTTTCTTATTCTAAGGAAACAATTTCTAAAATTCAAAATATCTTTGAATCTTCTCCTATTAAATTACATTTTGATTTTAATGAAGAAGAATTTAAGAAAATATCAGATGCACTTCTCTCTTCTGATTCTGATAAAAAGATTGACATTACAGATCAGATTGCAGAATCAAAAAAGGAGGTTAATGAACTTGCTGAAAAACTTGCCGAAGTTAATGAATTATTAAATTCAGCAGATTCAAAGGATTTTAGTTTTAAAGGGTTTGATAAATTCGCAGAAGAAATTTCAAAAAGCCTTGGTCAATTAGTCGAATTACAGTCAATGTTAAAGACATTACAGAATATAGAATCTACTCTCGCTAGAGCATCAGGTGTAAGTAGTGTCACTGATATTGAAACACAGTGGCAGAATGTATCTAAGTTAATTGAGAATTCTATTAAGTTAGATGGTACTTTTAGAAAAAATGCAAATGTAGATAAACTTGCTTCAGAATATAACAAGTATCTCAATATGGGTGGTACTAATGAGTTATCATTTATTGGAAAGGTTGGGAAACTTGAAAATAGCAAGAATATTATGGAAGCTATTCTTTCAAAAGCTAAAGAGCTAAATTCTCAAAAAGTAGATACATCTTCTGTAGATAAAGCAGATAATGAATTGAAATCAGTATCTTCTACTCTCGATGACGTTATCTCTCGTCTTGACCATATGATAAATTTGACAAGAGATATTGGTAATACATTTTATAAAATGTTCAAAGACACTTCTGTTAGTGATATAGATAAACAGTGGTCTTCTATCGAATCTAAGTTCAAATCTATTGCTGATGAATCTGGCAAAATAAATCTCTCTAAACAGAAAAAAGATATTCAAGAATTAGTTGAAATGTACCAAAAGTATGCAAATACTGGCGGTATGAAAACTCCTTTTGATTTAACAGATAATGCAGAAACCATTAAAAAAATAAATAAAGTCTATGAACAGATGAATTCAAAAAAAAATAGAACTTCTGTTACGAATGAGTCAAAGAATTTCATTAAAGTAGAGGATTCTGTTAATAGTCTCACTTCTGCTATTAATACAAAGACTGAAGCTATTAAAACAGAAGCTAATACAATGGAATTAGCTGCAAGAGCTGAAGTCAAATCTATTCAGAAGATTATTGATGCATTAAATCCATTAATTGAGAGAATAGAAAGTATTCCTGAATTAAAGATACCAAAAGAAGATACTATTCTTCCACATAAGGAATCGAATATTTCATCTGGAATGAAAGACGCATTTCCTTCTAATGAAGAAGTAAAACAGAAAGAAAAGTTAGCTGAAGCAACTAGAAAACTTCATCAAGAAGAAAAACAGTCAAGTCAAGATTCTGTTAATTCTGCGTTAAAAGATCAAGTTTCTGCATGGAAACAGATTCAATCTATTCGTGAAAAAATAGCAAAGGCTGATAATCCAGATTTTATTAACCAACTCCAAGAAACTAAAAGATATTACCAGCAACAGTATTTAGATGCAACTAAAATTCTAAAATCTAATCAAGATTTATACGATGCACAAGGACAGTTAAATAGGCTTAAACAAATTGAGTTAGAAACAACTGCAAAAATCAGTCAATATCAAAGTAAAAATACTGAAAGTGTTTCAAAGTATAATCAATCTCTTAAAGATAACGCAACTCAAAAATTGTCTACTTATAATGATTCTTCTAAATATACTCCTGAGTTTATTGAACAAGTTAATTCAAAAATTTCAGAAATTGGACAACTTGATATTACGAAACCAGAAGATGTTGCTAGATTAAAAACAATTGATAGTGAAGTTCAGAAAATTGTCGATGATTCAAAGTTATTAGAGAATAAACTTGTTAAACAAGATTCTAAGATTGCTGACATTATATCACAGATGAAGATTTTTAGGTCACAAAATACTAATATGTCTTCATCACAAAAACAAGCATTAGATGATGTAATTAATTATGCCGAAAAACTTGCAAATACTGGTAAGGTAACTGCCCAACAAATAGAAAAGATAAAAATATCATTTTCTGGATTAAAAGCTGTAGTTGCATCAAGTGGTAATATGGGCAAAAACTTCTTTAGTCAAATCGGTAATCGTCTTACTGATATGAACAGCAAATTTGTTGCTCAGTTTTTGAGTTGGCAAGATTGGATAAGATATATTCAGCAAGGCATAAATACTGTTCGTGAACTTGATACAGCGATGACTGAAGTTCGTAAGGTATCAAACGCCACAGAAACACAATATGCATCATTTAGAGATACTGTATCTTCTACTGCAAAAGAGATTGCAACAACAAATAAAGAATTACTTAATTCTAGTGCAGATTTCTTAAGATTAGGATATAGTCTCGATCAAGCAAGCGATCTTGCTAAAAACGCCACATTATTTGTTAATGTCGGTGATGGTGTTGATATTACAGAAGCTACCGAAGATATGATTACAGCTATGAAAGCTTTTGATATTCAAGCTGAAGATAGCATTAAAATTGTTGATGATTATAACCAGATTGGCAACCAGTTTGCACTCTCTGCTTCTGATATTGGTGAAGCCATGAAGCGTTCTGCATCTGCTCTTGAAACGGGTAATAATAGTTTTGAACAAAGTATCGGTCTTATTACTGCTATGAATGAAATTGTTCAAAATAGTGAAAACACAGGTAACTCTCTTAAGGTTTTAAGCTTACGTTTAAGAGGTGCAAAGGCAGAATTAGAGGATATGCAGGAAGACACTGATGGTCTTTGTGATTCAACTTCTAAGCTTCGTGAACAAATTAAGTCTTTGACTGGTGTTGATATTATGATTGATGATAATACATTTAAATCAACAACAGACATTATTAAAGAATTAGGTGCTGTTTGGGATAAATTATCCGATTCTTCACAAGCTGCAACTCTTGAACTTATAGCTGGAAAATCAAGAGCAAATAATGTAGCGGCGTTACTTAAAAACTATCAAAGAATTGATGAAGTTATGGAAAGCCTTGGTGATGCCGAGGGTTCAGCAATGCGTGAAAATGAAGCTATAGTTGATTCAATTGATGGACGAATTAAGAAACTATCTGCTTCTATGGAAGATTTTTGGCAAAAAGCAATAAATACAGATTTTGTAAAAAATATTGTATCATCACTTGATACCATATTAAATCTATTAACAAAAATCATTAATCAGTTCGGTTTACTTCCAACTATTATTGGTGTTGGTGGCGCTGGTACAGGTATCTTTAAATTTATTAAGAATTTTGATTGGGTTTTCAAACCTTACATAAAACTCTCCAACAGTTTTTAGTTGGTCAATCATAGATAAGAGAATAACATAATGGCGTTACAATCAAGTCTATGGATACATGGGATTCTTAATAAAAACTCTGCAAACACTTTAGCGGAGTATAAACTATTACATGGAGGAGTAAATGCTTGAATGCTTGGTAGCTTAACAAACTACCCACGGATCACATAACAAACCATATTCCATATAGTTATATTGGATGAGGTTGCGAAAGTAGAAAAAATTGTATATGTGGATATATGAGAATATCAAGGAGACTTGATAGGTGTCTAAGTATCACTAATAACGGGCAACGAGCAGGACGGTACTCTACATTTTATAATGTTGACCATATATAGAAATGAAAGGTCATGTATAGAGAATAACTATATAAGAGAGCAATCCCCAACGACATACCCATCCTCTAAGTGAGTCATCGCCTTAAGTATGACATTCGCTTATAATGCATAGTGTACATTGCGATTTCGGAATTCAGTAATGTACTTGAGCGTGTGTTTCACTCAACTAGAAAATTTAAAAAATAACTTATAAATAAAATAAAATTTACGGAGGTTTTATTATGGTAAAATATGAAGAAAGAAATTGGTAATTTAATATAAAAAAGAATAATAAAATAGAGAGTAGGAAAATCTACTCTCTTATGTAAAAATGATAATAATATTCCCTCACTAGGTTCACTACATAATTTTAAGAATAACTACTAAAATAGTGACCGCAATCACAAATTTTTTCATACTTTCAAAATCAAAATTAATTAACATGGTAGTTCCCTCCTTTTAAAATTATATAAAAAGAGAAGATGTTCTTAAGCCTCAGTAAAAGACAGCCGTGTAGATATTACCTAGCTCCCATATTGCATTGTTTTCAATGCTTCCACCTCAGAGAGTATTATAATCGTTTTACCATAATTTTACAATCCAGAACAATAGTTCTAATTTTATAATTGTGAGTTAATGTACTCTTCTCTTTCGGATTTCGTCATTGAGAAGAATTTTTCAAATTCTATATCAAGATTTTTGCATTCAATGTTGCATGTTCTGCATATACATTTTATATAATGCGTGTAGGTAATTCGGTGGCAATTAGGACAATAATGGATTTTAAACATAATGTAACTCCCTTACATGATATCTAAATTAGTTGTATTATTAATTGTAAATCATTACATATTATCCTTTTCAATATCGAGCGTTATTTTATCATCGTTTAATAAATATTCTCTATGATAGAATTTAGTAATATCCATATCTAATGCTTCAATTACCCTACAAGCAGTTTGGAAAGTGGCTGATTCTATTTTACGCTCCCCACTTTCAAATTTTTGATACTGTTGAGGTAAAATTCCTGCTTTTTCAGCGACCTCTTGTTGGGTTAATCTAAGATTGATTCTTCTTTCTTTGAGTATGTTAGATGTTGTTAATAATTTAAAAAATTCTGTTTTCATATTACCTTCCTCTTACATTCATTTGAGTGAATTTTACATTCAGGTGAATGTTTTGTCAAGTATGAAAATATTAAACAAATGTTCTTGTAGATATATGCCAAATATTGGTATATAATATCATTATTATATATTGATGATTGGGGAATTCTATATGCAAATACCAATACGAGAATTAAAAACACAGTTAAGAAATAATATAGATGAATGTAAGAATACTCTATCTTATGAAAATATTACTGTATCAAAATCAATCTTTGGGTTATTTTCAAAATTGATAAATAAGTTCGAAAGAACAAAATCATACCAAACAGGATTATTTATTAAAAGTATGAATGATTGGCTTGACAGATATGAGCAGTGTCATAAGCCACTTGATGCTAAGATTGGCGATATTAATGTCGGTGATATATTTATGGTTGATTGGAATTTGTCATATACACCAGAATTGTCTTATGAACATCCTTGTGTAGTAATAGAGAAAGTAGGTGATTTCCTTTTTGTTTTACCTGTCTCTGGGCAAAAACAATATATTGATATGGGATATCATCCAATAAACAATAAATCAGGTGATAAAAATTATAGAATTGTAGATACATCTGATGGTTTTAATAAACAATGTGTAATTCACATTAACCAAGCAAAGGTTATTAGTCAAACACGTATTCTATATAAAATGGGAAATTTGACTACAGATACATTAGGGGAATGTAAGCTATTTGAAGAAATTAAAGATACTATGCTTAACACATATTTTCCTAATGAATATAATAAACTATTAGAGGAAAATAATGAATATAAAAGAAAATTAGATTATTTATCTATACAAAGAAAGTGTAATCAATCACGTGCAGATAAGTATAGAAATGAAAATGAAAAATTAAAGCGTGAAATTGAACAACTTAAGATAAATTTGAGTAATTTAGAAAATAATTGACAAACTAACATTATAATGTTATTATAATTACACATATAAAATATTTATTTTTATATGTCGGACAGCAAGACTTATTCTTACGAATAAATACCTTGCAAAATTAACAAGATTGTGAACATTAGTTCACCAGGACTTCTTCGATGTACGGAAGAGTCCTCTTTATACTAACAACGAAGAGCAGGAGGTTAATCCTGCTCTTTTATATTACTCTTCTTTTCTATTATCTCATCAGTCTTTATCTTCAGATCCGCTACATTCGTCACTGTGTTCACAGAATTCACAATAACATTCATCTGTATAATCACCTGTTTGCCAACATAGTTCTGTTGGAGACATATCATTGTTCATAAACTCACCACTCCTCTGCTTAAAAATATCTTAATTATACACTTGTTATTTTATCAAATTATTATATGTGAGGTGAATCAATATGAAATTATCTATAAAGATTAAAATAAATGAAATACGAGAACTGAAACCAATTGTTGAGTATATAAAGAACTTGGAGAATAATTCTCCCGAACTCAATACAAAGATAGAAATTGAGCTGGGAGAATAATTATTAGTTTTCTTTTATAACTTCAATAATTGAAATTTCTGACTTAGAGATGGTAAATGCATTAGTGTCAGAATATAAATGTAAATCATATCCAACTGAATAATGATGATTAAATATTTCTTCATTTTCAAGATTGTATTCTAATACGCCTTTATGACCATAATAGACCTTATTGATATGGTTGTATTCTTGCACTTTACCATCTTTGTTTTTAATTTTAAATGTATACATAGTATCCTCCTCTGTAATTTGATATTACTATCATACTACATTAAGGAATATTTTACCATTCGGAACATTAGTTCTTACTTAAAAATCACTCTTACAATTATTACAGTGCCATTGTTTTTTTACCTTTTGTGAGAATATACCGAACATCGCTACTGATGTTGCTTTTGATACTCCTGATATTTTCTTACAATTTGTTGAATTACAATATGGACAATGAACTTTATTTAACCAATCCTGTGCTTGTGCGTTAGCTTGGGCGATTTGCTGTGGGGTAAGGTCGGGATTAGGAAGAGGTTTGCCATCTATATAATAATCACAAATAACTTGAGCATCATTAAAAGCGCAATTATATTTTTCTGTAATTAAATTTAATGCTTTTAATTTATCACCTTGACTACAAGCCAAATCAAATTCTTTTGAAAATTGAGTTTTATTTTCATATTCAAAATCACATATAGAATCCATAATATCATTTACATTCATATATAGTACCTCCATTTACTTTTAATATAATTATATCTCACATGAAAGTCATTAAGCAACTAAAAATTGTTGGAGAGTCTTTAGATGTAACAAAGACAATTAATGATATAATAAATAAAAGTAAAGAACTACAAAATACATATTATGCAAATGCGAACTTGGCAGCTAAACTTGCAAAAGCTACGTCAGGTTATTCTATTGAAGCTGTCAAAGCATCAATTGCTGAGTCAACTCTTAACGAAATGCAGATTAGGGCAATATTGAGTCAAAAAGGTCTTACAGGTAATATTCTTGAAACCACTACGGCTGAACTTGCCAATGCAACTGCTACTAATGCCGTAGCTGTTGCCGAAGGTACTACTACTACTGCTACTGTTGGATTTGGTACGGCTATTAAAGGATTGGGAGCATCATTAAAATCGCTTGCTGCCGCTCATCCTGTATTACTTGCTATAACGGCTGCTATAGGTGCAATTTATGCTACCGTAAAAATCGTTGACGCTTGTACGACAAGTTTTGATGAATTAAAAGATAAAATATCCAACTTAAAACAAGATGTTTCTGATTCTGAATCAACTTTAAAAGATTATAAAACTCAGCTTGATGAAATAAATCAGAAAATAACTGAAATTAACAATCAAGATTCTTTAAGTTTTACAGACGAACAAGAGTTAGAAAATCTCAAAAATCAGAAAACTGAGCTGGAAAATATGTATAATATTGAAAAAGCTCGTCATGATTTAAAGCAAAAAGAATTAGAAGATACTGCTAATAAATATTTTAATAAGAAAATAACACCTTCCTTATCTAAAGAATATAAGGATTATTCGGTTGTAGACGAAGATGGATTTGAAAAAAAACTTACAAAGCTTGATATAATGAATCTAGCCAAAGAAAGAATGCTATTAAATCAATCTAGGTTAGATACATTAAATGAAGAATATAATAATAAATCAAACCCTTCCAATAAAGAAACTAAAGAGTATGAGAAAAAGAAGGCACAACTTGAAAAAACTCGTAATGATGCAAAAAAAACTGCATTGGACATCCAAGAGGAAGCAAAAGAACAAGTTGAAGGCTTAGATTCAACTTCTGACACCTATAAAAAAGTTACAGAAGCTTCGCAGGAATTATCTGATGCGTTGGCAAGACTGAATAATGACTGGGATAGTCTATCTGATAAAGGTAAACGAGAGGATTTATCTTCTAAAATATCAAAAGAAGCTAAAAACTTAAGTTCGGATGATATGAAAAATATTGACAATTATCTTTCAACCTTATCTGATGATGATTTAAACATTCTTGCTAATGTGACTTTCGATGAGAATACTACAGTTGAAAGTCTTAAAGAAGTTATTAAAGCCGCTCAAGAAGAAGCTAACAAAAGTTCGGTAGATTTACCTGTCAAAACATTTGATCCTACTTCTCTTCTTGAAGAATCAGATGATAAGACTAAGACAGCAACATTAGCAGACCTTCAGTCAGAAGCAGATTTGCTATCTTCTATTCAGAAGGAAATGTCTGAAACAGGTCGTATCGGTGTCGATTCAATGCAGAAAATTATCAAGCAGTATCCAGAAGCAAAAGACGCTTTAGGTCAGTATATGCTTGGTATTATTTCACAGGAAGAGTTGTTTGATCAGTTACAGGGTGTGTATGAGGATGATAAAAATGCTTATATTTACTCACTTGTTGAGAAGTCTAAGTATGATGGTACATTCTATTCTAACCTTGTAAACACAAATAATGATTTCTTTGCAGGCTTATCTGAAGCGTATGGCGAAGATTTCAGTAACTATAAAAATCTCGCACAGGCTAAACAGAAGATTGATGATCAGCTTATTAAATATCTTTCTGGTATGTGGGGTAAATTCTATCAGACTACTATAGATACAGCAACAGGGTTAATGTCATTAACTTCAAAAGCTACTTCTATGGATGATGATATGGATTTAGGTTTATATTTGTATGATAATGGTGCAGATGAAGAGACAAATGCCATTGCTGAAATGCAGAAAATGGTTGATGATTACAATGCTTTACAGAATATATCATTTGAGTCTGCTTTTAATGGTATTGATTTATCATGGCAAGGTTTTTCAGGTGACGATTCATCATCTTCCAACGATTCATCCTCTTCACAAACAGAACAAGATGTGGACTGGATTGAACGCTTAATCAATAAGATTTCTACAGCATATTCACGTCTAAAGAATGTTGTATCAGATACAACAACTACATGGCTCAATCGTAATAACGCATTATCAGATTCTATGAGTACACTTGCAGATGAGATAAATGCACAGTCAGATGCTTACGAATACTATATGAATGCATTTAATTCTTATGGTCTTGATGACTATTATAAGAATCAGATTGCAGATGGTTCTATAAGCATTGATGTTATTTATGATGATGACTTGAAGAATGCTATATCTGATTGTCAGGATTTCTATGATAAAGCACAGGATGCTAAAACTGCTGTTCAGGAACTTAATATTGAATTAAAAGGGCTTGCTAAGAGTAGGTTTGATAATGTAGCTTCTGAATTTGAAAAGAAGATTTCATATTTCAAAGATTATTCAGACCAGCTTCAGAAGGAAATGGATATTATCACCACTAAGGGTTGGTTCTCTTCTACTTCCATTAACGAAGGTATGAAAAAGGTTGAACAGGATAATCTTGACAGACTTAAACAGGAAAGAAATGCTTTAATGAATGCCTTAAATTCCGCTGTTGGTTCTGGTAAAATAGAGAAATACAGCGAAGATTGGTATGACATGCAGAGTTCTATTGACTCTGTTACATCTTCTATTCTTGATGCTGAGAAGGCTCTTATTGAGTATGATAACGCTATCAGGCAGATTAAGTGGGATGCATTTGATAGAACAAGAGATGATGTAGAGAATCTTATTAGTGAAACTGAATTTCTTGTTGAATTATTAAAAGATAAAGGTATTACTGACGACAATGGTAATACTACTGCTGAAGGTAAGGCTGCACAGGCGTTACTTGTTCAGAAGTATCAATTATATCTAAATCAGGCTCAAAAATATAAAGATGAAATTCTTAAAATTGATGAGGAACTTGTCAATAATCCTTATGATAAGGAATTGTTAGATAGAAAACAAGACCTTATTGATAAACAGCAAGAAGCTATCAAATCAAGTATTTCTGAAAAAGATGCTATTAAGGATCTGGTCAACGATGGTTACAATGACTTATTAGATGCTTTACAGAAAGTTATTGATAAACAAAAAGAAAGTTTATCCGCTGAGAAGTCATTACATGATTACCAAAAGACAGTTGCTGAACAAGCTAATACAGTTGCTCAGTTACAGAAACGATTATTAGCTTTACAGGGGGATAATTCTGAAAGTGGTCAGTCTAAGAAACAATCCATAAGTTCAGAACTTAAAGATGCACAAGACCAGTTGGAAGAAACAGAGTATGAACAGTACATTGAAGATCAGACTAAGATGCTGGATGACTTAGCGACACAAGCTGAAGAATGGATAAATACTCGTTTAGATAACCTTGATGGTCTTATTCAGCAGATTATTGATGATAGTAATACTCATAGCGGAGAAATTAAAGATACTATCACTAATACTGCTAATGAATTTGGTATAAATCTTAGCGATGGTATGAAGAGTATTTGGGAAACAAATACAAATAACATTAATAATAATATTACTTCTGTATTTAATGATTTCGGAACAAAATTTGATAATACAATGACAACACTTAATAATGTTGTTAGTGGTATTGAGAGCAAAGTTCAGGAAATGCTTAGTCTTGCTAATGAAGAAGCTGCACAAAGACAAGCTGAGTTAGAAGAACAGAGAAGACAACAAGAAGCTGCTGAATCTAACTCATCTTCATCAGATGATTACAGTGAACCTGATTATGATTGGGATGATATTGGCGGTGGAGATAGTGATTCTTCTAGTGGTGGAGATGGCGTTGATTGGATATACTCTCCTGACTATTTCCCAAAAGATCAATTGAATGTAAATACTAGTATAGTAGACAGGTTGAAAAGTCTTGACTATGATTCTTCCTTTGGTGCTAGAGCTATGTATTTTGAACAAATGGGACTCGGTAATGACTACACGGGTAGTTATGATGATAATGTCGCAATGCTCGAATGGATGAAATCAAGAGGTATAGGAGGATATCGTAAAGGTACTAAATCAGCAACAAAAGGGCTTCATATTTATGGTGAAGATAATCCAGGCTCAGAGGTACTTGTTACTAAATATGGAGTACTTCGTCAGTTTGATTCAGGTGATACAGTATTTAACAAAGACCAAGTTGAAAAACTTTGGAATCTTTCTAAGGGTATCACTACACCAAACATGTATATGGATAACTTAGGTGCTAAGTTGCCTAATATTACCCCAGTTTCAACAAACAAATCAGTTGATATTGGTGGCATTAATGTTAATGTTGATAAGGTTGTCACAGATAATCCAGAAGACTTTACACGACAGCTTACTAACGAACTGGCAGGAAACTCAAAGATACAGAAAATCCTTGGAGAGATTAATTCTAATCAGCTCTTAGGTCGGAATTCATTGTCCACTCGTAGATACATGAAATAATATTATAGACGCATTGGTGTCATAGCCAATGCGTCTATTTTAATTGGAGGAATATAATGTCAAATAAATTGATTAAAAATAAAAACTCTACAAGTAAAGAACTTGAATATTATAAAAAACATTGTTCCTTACTTGAGAAGGAACTAGAGGAAGAAAGAAAAAAAAGAACACAACTTGAAATCACTCTTTCATGTGGTTCTGAACCCAGTAACCATGCGGTTTCCGAGCTTCAAAATTTAATAAAATCATATAAAATTGCAAAAGAGACAGAAGAAAAGCTTTGCAATGAGTTATTGGCTAAAAATAAGAAGATGGATGAAAATTTAGCGGAATTTGATAAAATAAAGCCTTTATATATAAAGAAATGTGAAAAGGAATATGATGATATTCTCAAAGAATACATAAAAATGGTTAAAATTATTGGTTAAAAATAATATTCAGAAAGGATGGTGAACGATGAAGATACAAAAAGTTCAAGTAACGGGTGCAAAAGGTAGTACCGTTGATTGTGGCTATTTCTCTAATGCTTTATATGATACATACTTACAACTCACCACTACTGCTGAAATAGGTAAACAATATAATATACATGGATATATTAAGTCAAATAGATCAGGAACAATCAGATGTCAAGATATGACTGCAAATGTTACTACTTCTTGGCAAGAAATTAAAATGATTATAATTCCAACAAGTAATATTTTGGAATTATATTTTTACCCTGGTGAATTTTATTTATATAATTGGAAAATGGAAGTAGGAACTATATCTTCTGCATGGACTCCTTCCCCACTTGATGTTAAATATGATTTGATTGAAATGGGAACAATTGTAACTCAATTATCTAACAGTATATCAAGTAAAGTATGGCAGAATGATATTAATACCGCTACAGGTGCTTTAAATACCAAGATTACAGAAGTTAAACAGAATGCTGATAAAATCTCATGGTTAGTTAAGTCAGGTTCTTCTGAGTCTGATATGATTCTTACTGATACTACATATACATTAATTTCAAAAAATATTAATCTTAAAGGAAATGCTATTTTTACAAGTTTTCTTAATGAAGACCAAACTGCGATTAACGGTGGAAAAATTGCTACTAATAGTATTACTGCTTCACAATTATCTACTGATTCCATCAAATCAAGAAATTATATTGAAAATACTTCAGGTTCATTTCTAAATCTTGCCGATGGCAGTTTTGACAGTAAATATTTAAAATGGGATTCAACAGGTATTATTACTGCAACAAATGTGAATATAACAAATGGAAAAATTCAAACTTCTGGCACAGCCAAAGATAATGACGGAATAACATATTTAATGCAATGTGTTATTTCAGGAGGTCAAATCCTCATAGATAATTTGACTAATAATTCTAAACTATTTATTCAGGGGCATGGAATATGGTTGGATAATTCATTAGGAAATAATATATTACAACTAAGTGGAAGCAAAGAAGGCGGTGCTTATATAGGATTACATAGTGGTAAAGACGATAATGAAATAGTTGTTCAAATGGGAACTAATAGACAAACAAACGATGATGGATCTATTGATTATAAAGGTTATATTAATATTCCTAATTGTGCATATTTAGGAAGAGAAAATACATTTAGTACAAAAACTTGGTTTGATAATACAGTATACGTTAATGATAATTCCAATTTACAAATATGGCATAATAGCAGAAAAAAATATGGAAATCCAGTTACATATATGAATAACCCTGTTTCTATTGATTGGGATGGAAGTGTATTGAGGATTTATGTAGATAATGTAAATGTAGCTTCGTGGATAACAGCCGAGCAGAGATGGGAGTAAAAAATAGAAAGGAGAAATAAATAATGTATATAAAATACAATAACAATAATAGAATTTTAATTAAAATAGATAGTTATAAAATTATCAATCCATATATTTTTAGAATATACGGAGATATATCTACTTTAAAAAATCAAACTGGTTTTTCTATATATTATGAAGGTGATAATGTTCCTACCCAAAAATGTTCTGAATATAAATATATATATGATATAGGCGAAAATTATATAGATTACACAAATCAAAATATTATTTACTATATTTATTATATAGCAAATAAGGATAACTATGTCACAGGAACAGAAATAACTGAAAAAAAAGATGACAACAGAGTATTATGTATTTCAGGCTCAGGCAAGAAATATGAATATTATAATGATACTAATGTTTATGTAGATGACAATGGTTGTTATAATTTTAAAATCATATCCGATAAAATAGAAAATGTATCTAAAGAAGAAAAGGAAATGATTTTAAAGCAGAAAGAAATTGATAAATTAATTCAAGCTAAAAATGTTAAAATATCTGAATTAACAGAAACTTGTGAAAATATAATTCTTAACGGCGTTTATTATAATGGAAAACATTATGCATACAATTATTCTGATCAGAATAATATTTCAAACCTCGTACAGATGGCTAAAACAACAGGTATGGATGTACCTTATCATGCGGATGGAGAACTTTGTCACCTATACTCTCCTGCTGATATTTATGCTATTTATATTACAGAGGAAATGAATGTAACTCAAAATACAACATATCTTAATCAGCTTAAGGCTTATGTTAATACACTTAAAGATATTGATAGTGTCAATAATATTGCATATGGTCAGGAACTTACGGGTGAATATCTCAAGAATCTTAATAATATTATGGAACATTCGCAGAAAATTATAGAGGTGTTAAATGCAAAAACGTTTAAGATTACTCAGTAAGCATCTATTTTTGTTTTTAGTTGGTGCAAGTCTTTATATTTTTATTGAGGTAATATATAGAGGATTTTCTCATTGGACTATGGGTGTTTTAGGTGGAATATCATTTATATCTATTGGACTTATTAATGAAATATTGAGTTGGGACACACCAATATGGATTCAATGTCTAATTGGAGGATGTTTAATAACATTCTATGAATTTATCACAGGTGTAATATTGAATCTTTGGTTACATTTGGGCATATGGGATTATTCTCATATGCCTTTTAATATATTAGGTCAAATATGTTTACCATTTACATTAATTTGGTGTGTATTATCTTTAGTGGGAATTATATTAGACGATTATTTAAGATATTGGTTTTTTAATGAAGAAAAACCAAGATATAAATTATATTAAACAACAATTTGGATAGTAATGGCATGTTGGGAATAATGTTTTTAAGTCATTATGTTGATTTTTCAAAAACAAATTTCGCAACATTAGTATCAGACTGGGATAATAAATTCGGTGATATTTACATGATTATATTTGGTTATAATAATTATACTAAAACCGATTTAATTAACACCGCAGGAACATGCTTTTTCATTAAGACATGGATTACAAACAATGTACCAGTCATTACATTTCTAATTGATTCTAGTGAAGTAAAAATTGCCAAAGTCAATAATTTATGATAATAGAAATTTTAAATTTTTATCAAATTTAAGAATCCGATATGTTCCCCATTTACCAAAAGCAATAGATATTGGGGGGCATATGGAGTGCTTTGAGAAGTTGGCAATAAAACTGTCAACACTATTCTACTTTGTACCATTCCACTAAATTTAATAATCGCAGAATTTTTTCGGTAGTACTAAAAACATCTTCATATATTTGAATACTAATATTGTTGCTTAGTTCACTTACTCACCTATCAAATTCGAATAAAAAAAATAATAAAAAAGAAAGGAGGAATTTTAAAAATGTCTTTAATTGATTTTACATATGCTGATCAAAAATTATCGAACTTTGGTTATATGCCATGTAGTTTCGATTCACCTGATTTATCATCTATTTCATTCGGAAGTAATGTTACATTTACAACCATAAGACTTAATTCTTCTTCAAAAAATAAATTACTTTCAACAAAATATGAAGATGTATATACGACATCTGAGCCAATCCAAATATGTAAGAAATGTCCTTCTGATAATATATATATTACTCATGAAGAATTCCGATTATTAGAACGATGGCTTAATAGAGGAAAATATTTAAAACTTACCCCTAAATATGAATATGAAAATGAAGAATTATATTTTTATGGATATTTCAATGTACAAGCATTAATATATGGAGGTCGAATTGTAGGTGCTGAATTGACATTTACAGCTAATTCTCCTTTTGCTTATAAATATGTAACTCAATCTTTTGATTTGACGAATAACAAATTAACATTTTCTTTAAATAGTATTTCTGATGATTTTAAACCAATTTATCCTAATATAAACATAACTTTAAAACAAGCTAGTGATATATCTTTAATGAATATGATTGATAATTCCGTCACTTCGATCAAAAATTGTTCAGAAAACGAAACAATATCTATCAATGGTGAAAATAAAATCATCACTTCTTCACTCTCTCATACATCTCTTCCTAATGATTTTAATTATGAATTTCCAAAAATATACACATCTTATGAAATCGCTACTAATAATTTCTCGGTTTCAGCCCCATGTACAGTAACAATTAGTTACGAACTGCCAAGAAAGGTAGGTGTTTATTAATGCAAATTAAAATTCTATCATCTTGCGGTAATACATTGTTATTTGGACAGACTGCTACTTTAGCAGTTCAATTATATGATGATAATGATAATATTATAAATGATACTTCTACTTATCATTATGTATGGAAAAAATATCATGAAGGTCGAGAGGTTAAATGGGACGCATCTGGACAAACAATAACAATTATATCAGATGAATGTGGTAATGTGGTATATAAAGTCTTTGTTATGGATGAGAATAGTCTTACAAATTTTTCAGGAAATTTGATTACGGACAATGAAGATAATATATATACAGCATATTTTTCTTTTGATTCTATTTTGACCGAAATATACAACGGTTCTTCTGATATACCACCATATTCTAAAGATTTAACAATAATCTTAGCTTCAAGGAATTTAAAGCTACTTGGACAAATAGTTAATATAGATTCTGATAGTATATCTTACAAGAATTCTCTTAATGCAGCAAATGAATTGTCTTTTACTGTACATAAGAATCTTGACAATATAATTGAACCTTTATGGGATAAGATAACCGATCTAAAATTGGCTTATGTTAAAGAACTAAATCAATATTATCAAATATCTGTTACTATTAATGATACATCTGATGATATAACAAAGGTAATATCTGCTACTTCTTTATGCGAAGCAGAATTGAGTCAGAAATATATTCATAATACGGAAATCAATACAGAGAATGATATTACTAGAGATGATTATACAATTACAAAATTTTATAGCCTTACTGATAAAAAAGCTTCTTTGTTAGATAGAATATTGTCGTTTGCTCCAAATTATAAGATTGGACATGTTGATGATACTCTTGTCGATCTACAAAGAAGTTTTTCTATTGATGGAACAAGTATATATGATTTCTTAATTGGTGATTGCTCTGAGCAATTTGGATGTTTATTTCAATTCGATTCTACCTCAAGAACAATTAATGTATATGATTTATATACAAATTGTTTAAATCCTGAATGCGGATACCGTGGAGAATTTAATGATACTTGCCCCGAATGTGGAAATACTAATCTTTCATATTTTGGCGAAGATACTTTTATTTATATTGATAAGGACAACTTAACAGATTCTATTGAATTTACAACAGATATTAATTCTGTAAAGAACTGTTTTAAAGTTGTGGGTGGAGACGATGATATCAACGCTGCTATTCATAATGTCAATCCTAATGGTTCAGATATTATATATAGAATAACGGACGAACAAAAAGATGATATGTCTTCTGAACTTGTAGAGAAATTATCTGATTATGATGAATTATGTGACTTTTATAAAAGTACTTATAAATCAATCAATATTGATATCTATAATGCTATGGATAAAATATTGTATTATACTTCATCTATGATGCCGACAGTTGAGCATGAAGAAGTTACGGCATCTACCGAAGCAGCAAAACTTACCTCTGCTAAATTAAGTCCACTAGGATTACAAAAAGTAACTACTTCTACTTCTGTTGCCACAGTGAACACGGCACTGAAGATGTTAGCAAGGGTGTTTGTTAAATCAGGATATGTCAAGGTTGAAGTTGATACAGATAACACAAATACATTTACCTATGTTGGTATAGATGAACAGCATAATCATTATGGTACTTGGTATGGTCGATTTAAAGTTACCAATTATAGCAACGAAAAAGATATTGTATACACTAATTATATGGAAATTAAGGTATACGACTTATATGAAGAATATCTTGATCAAAAAATTAAGAAAAACATCGTAAGTAATGATAAAGATGGTGAAGGTAATCTATTCAATGTATTATCTATTGAAGACTTATCACAATTTAAGAATGCATTAACTTATTACTGTTTGAATAGACTTACATCATTTTATTCTGCTATTGAAGGATGTATGAACATACTTATTGAAGCTGATCAAGCAAAACAAGGTGCAGATTTATATGAGAAGTTCTATTTAAAGTATTATAACATGCTTCAGGCATGTCAGGACGAAATTGATACTCGTAATGCAACAATAACCGAATGGAATGGTAAGTATGATTCATATGTTAATCAGCGAAACATAATTCAAGATAAACTTAATTTTGAAAAGTATCTTGGTAAGGAATTATATAATGAATTTATATCATATATTAGAGAAGATACTTATACTAATGATAATTATATATCCGATGGATTGACCAATGAAGAACTGTTAAATAAAGCCGAGGAATTGTTGAATACGGCTAAATTAGAATTATTCAAGTCAAGTGAAAGACAACACAGTATATCTTCGACTTTGTATAATTTGTTGCAGATGAAAGAATTTTCTGAAATTATTGATAAGTTCCAATTAGGTAATTGGATAAGAGTCAAAGTCGATAATAATATATATAGATTAAGACTTGTATCTTATGAAGTAAATAATAGTGGTATAGAAAATATTAATGTTGAATTTTCTGATGTTACACAAACTTTAAATGGTCAAAATGATACAAAAAGTATCATCAGTAAAGCTCAACAGATGGCTACTAATTATAGTTATGTAAGTACTCAAGCAAAGAAAGGTGAACAAGCACAGAATTCTATTGCTTCTCTTCTTACTAATGGTTTTAATACGGCTATAACCGCAATAAAAAATGCTGATACAGAAGATATTATTATTAATAAAAATGGTATATCTGCTAGAGCATTAAATGATATAGAGTCTGCGTATGAACCTAAACAACTTAAGATTATTCATAATATGATTGTATTCACCGAAGATAACTGGCTTACAGCTTCTACAGCGATTGGTGAGATAAAATATACATTAGACGGACAAGAGTTTTCATCTTATGGAATAATTGCTAAGAGTATGATATCTGGAATAATAATTGCAGGACACATATATTCAGCTAATTATTCTTCTACAAATAAGACAGGGACTCATATTGATCTTGACTCAGGTTCATTTTCTTTAGCTGGTGATAAGATTATTTATTCAGCAGGAGGAAATAAACTTACACTTAAAGATGTGCTTGTTGAGTATACGACTGAAGATGATAAGGGTGAAAAAACACAAATTGTTACAGGTCTTGATACTGTTGCGATTAAGGTAGATACAATTAATTCAAAATATATCAGTACAGATAATTTTTCTGCTAAGTTTGCAGAGATAGACATTGTAAAAATTAATGAGTTGTATGCAAATTCTGCTTTTATTACTTCTCTTAATTCTTATACATCTAATTCTATTAATTCTACAGTTAATACCGAGTTTGTTAAAACTCTTATTGCTGGTCATGCTACTCTTAATGATTTATTTACAAGTAATTTTACAATAGGTTCTGATGATTGTGGTTATGTTCTTATGAACGGTTCTACAATGCAATTTAAAGACAAAAACGGTAATGTATATGTTCAGATAGGCACAGACAAATCTGGTGGACATTCTATTATTATTAATGATAGTAATGGAACTGCTATTATGAATGGTTCAGGTATTACTGCTAATGCTATTGCAGATGGTTTAATTGTGGACAAAATGGTTAAGAAGAAAGATACAACTTATAATGGTATCTCAGGTGATAAGCTTAATATAGATTCTGTTGTAACAAGTATTAATGAGGGTAATAAAACCATTAAATCTTCTCTCATTTATTTTGATGAAGATAAACAAACGCTTGATACCAAATTGGGTAAAATGGTGGAAACAGACACTACGATAAGTAACAGTCTTAATACAATTAAAAATTCAGTCGATGAGAACACCTCTGCAATTACACAAGTTACTATGTCTGCGAATGGTAATAATATATTAAGAAATTCTGATACATTGATATTTGATGATTATATAATTGGTTCAAAACTTATTGATGCAAGCAATAATATTCTTGTTGATAGAAACGGTTATATATTAGTCGGTTAATTAAGGGCTGAGAAATCAGCTCTTTTATTTTTTTAAAGAAAGGAAATAAAAAAAATATGGCAAATAAAAAAATAACAGATGCTACTCAGATAAGCACTATGTCTGGTAGTGATAAATTATTCGTTAATTCAGGTGATGATTTAAAGCAAATCACACTAGATCAAGCTGTCGCAGCATCAACACCAGTTCAACAACTAAACAACAATATAGAATTTTCCACTTTGGTAAAAAAAGCAAAAAATTTAGAACCAAACACAGACTTAAATACCATAACTACATCTGGAATATATTATCTTCTAAACGCAGAAACATGGGGCAATGCTCCAAATACCAAAGTAACAAATAGTTATCTTATAGTGATTGCGGTTAACACAAAAAGATGTACACAGATACTTCTTCCCGGAAATGACACTGCAATTTACATTCGTTCTACTTATACTGATAACACACTTTGGACTAATTGGAAATCTAATAATACAGACATAGAAATAAAAAACTGTTTTTGCAAAAATATTGCAAGTGTAGATGGTACTCTTGAAGGTTATGGCTATAATTATTGTTATTATAATAAATCTACTAAAATAGGAATATTACACTTTGCGTCTCGAATTGAAACACCAGATTCTACATTAAATAATTTTTCTGGCTATTATGATGTGACAACAGTTCTTGAAAATATGGGTATTACTAGCTTTAATAAAATATTGGAAAGCAATTATACTCCATACGATTCCACAGGTGTAGTTCGAGCAAAGTTGATAGGCTATGGAACAACATTATTATATAGCTCTGCAAGTCAACATTATGCTTTTGCTCGATATTATACAAAAGATGGAGAGAAAGGCGCATGGGCAACAAGCGAATTCCAAAAGGGTGATTATATTACAGGTTCGCTTATATTTTAGTTAAGTTTCAGAGACTGCTTTAGTAATTACACCATCGTATTTAATATTATTACTGTTTAATTGTAATATTTATATTTCTTTTCAATAGGAGAATCTTTAATTGCATTCTCCTATTTTTTACAAAAAACTTCACATGAAATACCGATTTCTTAATACAGCTATATAAAGGGGTAAATCGCTTGTATTTGACCAAATTAAGGCTTTTATATAATTATATGATAAATTGACGGTGTATTTTATATTTAAGTCAATTTGAGCCATATATAAGCGATTTTATATAGGCGTATAGACATAAACAAAAAATTTTTTAGGGAACATTCCTGGTTATATTAATCAGAAGTGTTCCCTATTTTTTACGATTTTAATATGGTATAATTATTTCAGTTGATATTTATGGAGGTATATTATGAAAGAGGGAATTGAAGCTTATATTATTGAGAGTAATTTGAAGGTTAGAAAGGTAACTGTCACTCATGTTACTGGTAATCTTGCTACTGTACGATTTGAAGAAGGCGGTGGAATCAGAGTGCCTATTAATAGACTATATGGATCTGAAGAGGAAGCCACAAAGGAATTAAGATATAAAACCGAAATAAAAAAACCGCCTCATAATTATTTAAATGGACAATTATTATAAAAAAATTTAAAGGAGATGTATTTTATTATACACCTCCTTTTTCTTAAAATGTAGAATGTAGACAAATTTGGAGTAAATCTACATTCTGTTTAATTCAATATATAAGATTCGAACTTATATTTTAAACACCGACTGTTTATTGACTTAGATAAAAATATAATTATACTACCCTTATTTTTGACGACACTTTTGACGACACTTTTTTCGTACTATGACGACCTAAAACGGTCTAAAATGATACTTTTTGAAAATCCTCAATCTTCTAAGTCCGCATAAACACTGGATTTCTGTGGTGTTGTAGTAATGGACTAGAGGGGAGTCGAACCCCTGTCCGAAAACCCATTCCCTGTTCTTCTACTATCATAGTTGATTATTTGACATTCCCTCCGGTGCACGGGAATCAACACCCTTGTACCTTTAGTAGCTTCATGATACGACCAGCACCTCAAAGCTTTGATACTGTCGTTTCCTACATGTTCGAAGCCTGGGTCTTAAAGTGTAGGTGCTTTAAGTCAGACTGCTGCAATTAGGCAGCGTATGCTAAATTATCGTTAGCGTTTATATTTAAGTTTGGAATTTGACGCTTTCCTGCGGATAGCTTCACCAGCTTCAAGATCCCCGTCGAAACCTTTACTAGCCCGTGTGTAAGCAGTTTCACCTGCTTATTTATATTAACATTGGCATAATGCCAAGTCAATGAACTTGTGATTCAAAACTGATAAAATATTTCTAAAATCTAAGATTCTTGTTCTTGAATTCCTTCTGTGCATCTCTTATCTGGTCTTTCTTTGCAATAGAATCTCTCTTGTCAAAGTTCTTCTTACCTTTTCCAAGACCAATTTCCATCTTCACCTTTCCCTCTTTCAGATATACCTGAAGAGGAACAAGTGTGTAACCTTTAATTGTAAGTTCACCAGTAAGCTTATTAATCTGATTCTTGTGAAGAAGCAGCTTCTTAGGTCTTAAAGGATCTTTATTGAATATGTTTCCCTTCTCATATGGTGTAATATTCATACCTAATACATACACTTCGCCATTCTCAATCTTGATATAAGATTCCTTAATTGAGCACTTACCTGCTCTGATTGATTTAACCTCAGTGCCGTGAAGTACCATACCTGCCTCGTATTTCTCTTCTATAAAATAATCAAAATAAGCTTTCTTATTGTTCGCTATAAGTCTGTTTCCTGATGCGCTTGTTTTTGATGCCATGTCAGTCTCCATTCTATTCTATGCAAATGCAAAATCAATTGTTCTTAGTATCTTATCGGTGCCTATAACCACAACCTTAACCTTCTGTCCGAGCTTATAACTTCTGTTCCCAAGTTCTCCTACCATCTCATAGTGTTCCTCGTCAAATGTATAGAATCCCTTCATATTATTGATAGAAACCATGCCCTCGATAGTGTTTGGAAGTTCAACATATACGCCCCACGCGGTAACACCCGAAACAACTCCATCAAATGTTTCTCCAACAAACTGTTCCATATACTCAGCCATTTTAAGCTTGTCTGTATCTCTTTCAGCATCTGCCGCACGCCGCTCCATAGCACTTGTCTGGACAGCAACATCCGGTAATATTGCATCATAATGGTCAGCTCTCTTAGGACTTAAACCTCCGTGAAGATTCTCCTTGATAATTCTGTGAATCTGGAGATCAGGATATCTTCTGATAGGCGATGTGAAATGACAGTAATACTTGGCAGCGAGTCCAAAATGTCCTACACATTCAGTAGTATACTTAGCTTTCTTCATAGAGCGGAGTGTCAGTCTGCTTATAAGATTCTCAGCATCAGAACCCTCTATCTCAGAAAGAAGCTTCTGAATCTCCTTAGGTCTTAAATCATCAGTAAGTCTTAATGTATAACCAAAGTTATTAATAAATGTGGCTAACTTACGCATTTTTTCAGGATCAGGATTCTCATGAGTTCTATATAGAAATGGCATATCCTGCCAGAAATAATCCTCTGCAACAGTTTCATTAGCGGCAAGCATAAAATCTTCAATAATCTTAGTTGCTACATTTCTGTCATACGGCTTAATATCAGTCGGGTGGCCATTCTCATCAAGTATAATCTTACTTTCAGGGAAATCAAAATCAACCGAACCTCTTGCAAATCTCTTCTTTCTAAGAAGCTCCGCAGCCTCTTCCATCATATGAAACATTGGAACAAGCTCTTTATACTTCATAATTTCATTAGTATCATTATCTACAAGAATCTTTTTTACACTTGTATAGCTCATCCTTCTGTCTACATTAATAACAGTTTCACATATTCTATGTCCAACAATATTGCCCTTTTCGTCAATATCCATAAGGCAGCTGAGTGCCAGTCTGTCTTCTCCCTGATTAAGTGAACATATCCCATTAGATAACTTATGCGGTATCATTGGAATAACACGGTCTACAAGGTAAACACTCGTACCTCGTTTAAGTGCCTCCTTATCCAATGCACTTCCCTCTGTAACATAATGGCTTACATCCGCTATGTGGACACCAAGATGATATACAGGACCTTCTTTCGAGATAGATACTGCATCATCCAAATCCTTCGCATCCTCACCATCTATAGTAACCATCTGAACATTTCTCAAATCAACTCGTCCAGCCTTATCCTTCTCACTGACAATATCAGGAATATCATTAATTGCCTTCTTAACTGATTCAGGAAACTCCACTGGTAAATCATATGCCTTGATAATAGACATTATGTCCACACCCGGATCATCTATATGTCCAAGTACTTCTGTAACCTTTCCCTGTGGATTCTTACTCTGACTGCCGTAATCACTTATAGAAGCAACAACCTTAGAACCTTCAACCGCTCCATTCATGAATTCCTGCGGTATAAATATATCACAGCTAATCTTGGCATTATCAGGAATAACAAAACCATACGTTCTGTTCTTCTGGAATGTTCCGACAACTTCCTTAACCTCATGCTCAAGAATGGCAACAATCTTACCTTCAGCCCTCTTACCGCCATTCTTCTCAGTAGTTATCACAACCTTGACCTTATCATGATAGAAAGCATTCATCGTATCATTAGCCTTGACAAATATATCATCTTCCCTGTCAGGTATTACTACAAAACCAAAGCCTCTGCTTGTACTTTCAAATGTTCCAACAAGTGCTACATTCTCAGGCTTCATGTACTTACCCTTCTTTGATACACCTATTGTTCCATCTGCGACAAGACTGTCAAGCACTTCCATAAGCTCTGAACGCTTAGCTTTCGGAATATCGAGAAGCATAGCGATTTCTTTAGCTTTCATCGGAACATACAGTTCATTATTAAGAATTATATCAGCAAGCATCTGTCTTCGCTGTTTAAATATATCCTTCTCCATATCCCTTATATCCCTTTCTTACCATTAAAATATCCGGACTACACCAGATTACCCGTAAAAGCAAAAACACTCTTAAGAAATTATCCGTTTCTTAAGAGTGTCCGTAATTTAGAAATTAAAATTAAGTATAACTGCTATAACAACAAAAAGAACTACAAGAATCTTGGTTATCTTAACAAGCTTGCCTTCCATTGAACGGCCCTTGTTCTTACCCCAGTATGAATCAGCAGCACCACTAATTGTTCCTGACAATCCGTTCTGCTTACTTTCCTGCATAAGAATTATTATTGCTAAAGCTATACAAATTACTACAAATACTCCCATTAAACCAATTCTTAATACATCTCCGACAGACATATGAAACAATGGAATTATCTTATTCATACCATCCTCATTCCTGCGCATCATGCGCTTTTTATTACATAATTATGCCAATACGGCAACATAGGTCATTCTATCACAAATAAACATTTTGTGCAAGAAAAATTGACAAATTAATTTCAACCATTCAATTAGTTCTTCTTAACAAGAAGAGATTCACCTGTCATCTCAACCGGTTTCTCAAGTCCCATAATTTCAATAAGTGTAGGTGCAATATCGCATAATCTTCCACCCTCACGAAGTGTATAATTCTCATCATAATTAACAAGAATGAATGGAACAGGATTAGTTGTATGTGCTGTATGTGGAGCTCCTGTTTCGTAATCAATCATCTTCTCAGCATTACCGTGGTCTGCGCAGATAAAGAGAACTCCATCAACATCCTTAACCGCATCTACAGCCTTTCCAACAAGCTCATCAACCTTCTCCACAGCCTTGATTGCTGCTGGAATAACGCCTGTATGTCCAACCATATCAGGGTTAGCAAAGTTGATAATAATAACATCATATTTGTCAGACTTGATAGCCTCAACTAAGTCCATACCTACTTCCGGAGCACTCATCTCCGGCTTTAAGTCATATGTTGCAACATCCTTAGGTGAGTTAACGAGTAATCTGAACTCATCAACATTAGGGTCTTCAACACCGCCATTAAAGAAGAATGTAACATGTGCATATTTCTCTGTCTCAGCAAGTCTTAACTGCTTCTTTCCATGATTAGCAAGGAATTCACCAAATGTGTTCTTAATATGCTCTTTCTTGAATGCAACCTTCTTGTTAGGGATTGATTCATCATAATCCTTGAAGCAGACAAATGTTAATGGAATAAATCCTGTCTTTCTTTCAAATCCTGTAAACTTATCATCGCAGAATGCCCTTGTCATCTCTCTTGCACGGTCTGGACGGAAGTTAAAGAATATAACTGAATCATCAGCCTTAACTAATGAAAGCGGCTGACCATCTTTACAGATAACTGTTGGCTCAACAAATTCATCTGTCTTACCATTATCATATGATTCCTGAAGTGCCTGAGTAGCTGACTCAGCCTTGATACCATCACCTGTTACAAGTGAATCATAAGCCTTTTCTACTCTGTCCCAGTTATTATCTCTGTCCATTGCATAGTAACGGCCTGATAAAGATGCAACCTTACCAACTCCGATTTCTGCCATCTTATTCTCAAGTGTCTCAACAAAACCCTTAGCTGAAGCTGGAGGTGTATCTCTTCCATCGAGGAACGCATGAACATATACCTTAGATACTCCCTGCTGCTTTGCCATCTCTAAAAGTCCATATACATGGCTTAAATGACTGTGAACACCACCATCTGATAAAAGACCAAAAAGGTGAAGATCCGAATCATTCTTCTTGCAGTTTTCCATTGCCTCAAGTAATTCTTCGTTCTTAAAGAATGTACCATCTTCAATATCCTTAGTAATTCTTGTAAGATCCTGATAAATAATTCTACCAGCACCAATATTCATATGACCAACTTCTGAATTACCCATCTGTCCGTCTGGAAGACCTACAGCAAGTCCTGAAGCATATCCCTTCTGGAACGGGCATTCCTTCATAAGCTTATCCATAACAGGAGTGTTAGCCATAGCAATAGCATTACCCTCTGTTCTATCATTTAAACCATAACCATCAAGTACCATTAAAACTACTGGTTTTTTACTCATAATGTGATTCTCCTTTAAATGTATTCTAATTAATTGCCTATAGCATGATAGCACATTTGTAAAAAAAATCAAAGACCTTGTCTTGAATATTATCATCAAAACAAGGTCTTTTCATGCTTATTTACTTATTATAATTAACTATATCCGCAAAATCCGGCTTGAGACTTGCACCTCCTACCAGTCCACCATCAATATCAGGCTGGGCAAAAAGCTCTGCTGCATTAGAAGCATTAACACTTCCTCCATAAAGAATCCTTATCTGATCCGCTGTTTCTTTATCATATAACTCTTCGAATACAGTTCTTATAAATCCGCATACTTCCTGTGCCTGCGCTGTAGTTGCAACCTTTCCTGTTCCAATAGCCCAGATTGGCTCATAAGCAACTATTGTATGAAGCACCTGCTCTTTAGTAACACCAACATATGCTTCTACTATCTGTTCTTTAACGAAATCAAGTGTAATCCCTTTTTCTCTCTGTTCAAGTGTCTCTCCACAACAAAGAATTGGGATAATTCCATGTTCAAGTACCTTATGCATCTTGAGATTAAGCACTGTATTGCTTTCATTAAAGTACATTCTTCTTTCTGAATGTCCTATTATAACATGGCTTACCCCGGCATCAACAAGCATCTCAGGCGATAACTCACCGGTAAATGCTCCTTTCTCCTGATAATATACATTCTCTGCACCAATATGTATATTAGATCCCTTCACTGCCTCCACCACAGGTACAATGTCAATGGATGGTACACAGAACACAACATCAACATCCGGATTATTAACATTCGGTCTCAATTCAGTAACGAGCTTAACTGCCTGGCTTGGTGTCATATTCATCTTCCAATTGCCTGCTATTACTTTTCTTCTCATTCTACGCCTCCCCACAGGAAATTATCCATAATAACATATATATGGATAATCCTATTAAATTATTCCGATATAACTATCCTAGTAAAACAAATAATAGCATACTTTGGTACATATTTCAAGTATAGTTTGTGAAATAAATAACAAAAATCCGGACCTTACTTAACAAAAAAAGACCCGGATTAAAATATTATTATATAACTATGTCAGTAAAATCAATTACTTATCGTTAGCTGCAACTACACCTGGAAGTTCTTTACCTTCAAGGAATTCAAGAGATGCTCCACCACCTGTTGAGATGTGTGTCATCTTATCTCCGAATCCTAAGTTGTTAACAGCTGCTGCTGAATCACCACCACCGATGATTGTTGTAGCATCTTTAAGCTGTGCAAGTTCCTCTGCAACAGCTATTGTTCCTGCTGCAAAATTAGGGAATTCAAATACTCCCATTGGTCCATTCCATACTACAGTCTTGGCATCCTTTAAAGCTTCCTTGTAAAGCTCACATGTCTTAGGTCCAATATCCATACCCATGTCATCATCTGCCTGATGTCCTGCTTCTACAACATGTGAAGGAGAATCATTGCTGAATTCCTTAGCTACAACTGTATCGATAGGAATAAGCATTTTAACGCCCTTTTCTTCAGCCTTCTTCATCATATCCTTAGCATAATCAAGATAATCATCCTCTACTAATGACTGACCTACATTACCACCATGTGCTTTCTGGAATGTATAAGACATACCACCACCGATAATAAGTGTGTCAACCTTATCAAGAAGATTATTGATAACTGAAATCTTAGAAGAAACCTTTGAACCTCCAAGAATTGCAACGAAAGGTCTTACAGGATTATTAACTGCATTTCCAAGGAAATCAATTTCCTTCTGCATAAGGTATCCAACAACAGCTGTATCAACATACTGTGTAACACCTACGTTAGAACAATGCGCTCTGTGAGCTGTACCAAATGCATCATTAACAAATACATCTGCAATAGAAGCTAAATCCTTAGAAAATGCTTCACCGTTCTTAGTCTCTTCTGGTCTGAATCTTGTATTTTCAAGAAGAATAACATCTCCATCATTCATTGCAGCAACAGCTGCAATGAATGATGGAGA
>OGFJ01000014.1_pt1 | contig 142691 bp, 120 predicted proteins | sample 1570861 | NCBI WGS metagenome assembly OGFJ01 (sample SAMEA2582060, study PRJEB24529) | metagenome | biome: Human gut stool | place: China | collected 2011
AAAACCTAAAATCCTTCCCACAAACACTTGAACTTTTTACATTTTATTATAAAATACCATAAAGTTTCATATTGCCCGCAATGCCAGATAAACAAAGGGATTGCGGGTATTTTTATAACACAAAATAATGCTTAATAAACTGATATAAAATGCCCTAGGGCTTTCAGGGTGTGCAGGGTTCGAGCCCCTGGAGGCGCACTTGCGGGTACCGTTTCGGACATTAAATTGCCTGGGGTGGTACTTTTCTTTGTGCGTAAGCAATGAGTCACATAAAAAAAGAGAGAATGTTCAGAGAGAAATGTTTACATTTCGAAAAGAACATTCTCTCTTTTTTTAATGCGGCGAATGCCGCATCAGCGAGATGAAGCGAAGCGTAATCGAGCTGTGTGTGGCTCATTCAAGCAAATCATTCAATGGCGAATGCCGCATCAGCGAGATGAAACAAAGCGTAATCGAGCTGTATGTGACTCATTCAAGTAAATCATTCAATTCTGAAAATAGCTACCAATCAACATATTTCAATTTTAAAATCATGATTAAAAAATTAATGTGACAACAACATCAACATTAAAAATATCAATAAAAATCAGATTAAAATGGAGAAAAAGTATAAGGGATTGATTTTTATATTACTTACATATGGAATTGTATTTTCGTTATGCGCTGCATATAGAAATAGTGTTTTGAAAAAAGACATTTTTCAAATTGGTAATTGGATTAAAAATATATTTATTAGAGTAATTAGATTAATTAAAAAAGCATATAACATTGTTGGATTGGAAATAAATTGTAATATAGGTAACAAAAACATGGCAGACGGTGTGAAAATATTGGCATATGTTGGAATAACAATAATGCTTTTGCTGATTGTTATGTTAATCATAGTTTTAGTTATAAAAATCGTAAAGCTAATTAGAAATAAAGTATTAGATAGAAACGCAGCTATAGTTGTATTAACAGAATTACTGGCAATAATTATTTTTGGAGATGTAATAAAAAATTTATGGAAAATCAAATTAGTTATCGGTGCAATGGTTGTGTTGGTGATTTATGCCATTATAAAAGTGATGGTGAATGTTGAAGATATAGTTAGAGTTAGAAGAAATTATGTGCTGATATTAATAAGTGGGGGGATTGGAGTTGCGTTAGTTGTTTTTATGTTAGCAAAAGCATACATTAAATAAATTATTTGCATAATTAGACAAATTTGAGTTTTATTGTATTCTCTGTTAAAATACAGAATAGTCATCTAAAAATACTGGTTGGGGGTGAAATCAATGATGGTGAATATTGCAGTGTGTGATGATAAACAGGAATCTTTAGATATTATTCAGAAAGAATTGGTTAAAGCTGCAAATAATTTAAACATTACAATAGAAACTTATCTTTATATGGATGGGAATGAAGTGGTAGATTTGATTTGTAACAGCAAAGAAGACTTTGACATTTTATTTTTAGACATAGACATGCCAAATATTTCCGGTCTTGAAGTCGCAAAAAAAATACGAAATGCAGGGTCCGATATTATACTTATTTTTATTTCCGCACATGAACAGTATGTGTTTGAATCTATTGATTATAATCCATTCAAATATATTAGGAAAAATAAAATAGAAGAAGAAATTGAATATTCACTGAAAAGAGCATATAAACGAATTTCCAGTGAAAATGCTAAAAGCATTGTAGTTAAAACAGAGGATGGAGAAGTCCGCTTAAAACATACAAGTATTATGTATTTTGAAGTATATGCAAGAAGAATGAGTGTATTTACAAATGATAATCAAAAAAGAAATCTTGTGGGAAGAAAAACCATAAAGAAACTTTATAGTGAATTAAACGATGAAGATTTTATCCAAATACATAGTGGTTGCATTGTTAATGTGAAATATATAGATGAATATTCAGGTCATGATATAACATTGGATAATGGAATAAAACTAATTGTTAGCAGACCAAGAATAAAAGAAGTAAAAGAAGCCATATCAAGTTATTGGAGCAGAAGAGTATGATAGTATTATATTGGAGCGTAGAATATCTTGCAACATTAGTGGAAACTATATTGTGTTGTATTCTAGCAAAAATTTTTATAAAAAGTGAATCAGTTAATGATAAAAATAGTAAAACGAGAATGTTTGTATATTCCTGTTTAGCATCTGTCATTGTTATGACAGTAAACAAAATGGAGCTGTTTTCATTTATTAATGGAATATTGGGAATTATCATGTTGTTTTTGCTACAGTGTATTATATACAGGCAGAGATATAACATACTGTTATTATCGACCTTAATCTATGCGGTAATAGATTCGGCAATTGATTTTGTTATTGCACAAATGGGTGGAATTCTTATGTCGTTAAAGATAAGTTATCTGCTTAACGAGCAAAGTTTAGAACGTTGTGGTTGCGTTTTCATTAGTAAGTTGATATTATGCATTTTAATTTATTTAATTTATAAATATAATTATGAAAAAGTAGACATTCCTAAAAAGTATATAGCTGTAATATGTTTTATTGCAATTATATTAGTTGCTTTAGATTACTATATTATTGAAAAAAGTATAGTATACGACAGTCAGGATATAAGGTTATTTTCGGTTGTCTTTTTTTTCTTTTCAATTGTAATGATAATCTTGATGTTTGATTTAATATTAAAGTTAGCGGAAAATTATCAACAAAAACAGGAGTTAGTTTTGTTGGAATTACAAAACGAAATGATTGTAAAAGCAGAGAAAAATACGGAACAGACCTTTAATTTATGGAGAAGTAGCATACACGATTATAAACATAAAGTATTGGTAATTAAACACTGGTTAGATGAAGGAAAAATAGAAGAATTAAAAGATTTTATTGAAAATGAAAGTGAGAGTCTGACACAGAAGGTTTTTTACATAAAAACAGGTAATGAAGTGGTAGATGCCATTATAAATACAAAACAAAATCTGGCAGAGAAAAAGGGAATAAACTTTTCTGTTAATGTTAAAATTCCATCAGAATGCATAGTTTCAGATATAGATTTTGTGTGTATTTTTGGGAATTTAATTGATAATGCCATAGAGGCATGTGAAACACAAAGTGAGAAACGTATTGAAATTATTGTTAAGGAAATAAAAAAATTACTAATCATAAAAGTAATTAATTCATATAAGGGCAAATTACCTGATAAACTTTCGACTACAAAAAAAGAAAAGATGTTTCATGGAATTGGATTGAAAAATGTAAAAAGTATTTTAGAAAAGTATGATGGAACATATCAAATGATAAAAGAAGATGACGAAGTAATTACAAAAATTATGATATTAAACAAAAAAAGATAACTCTGGAGTTCATTCCAGGGTTAATTTTTTTTGCAAAATAATCCAAAAAAATAGCAAAAAAATCCATTTTTCGTTTTGTGGGATATTTTTTGATACTATTTGTAATAGCAATACAGAAATCAAAAGTATTGCTATGGGGTAAACTCAAGGACAAAATTAAAAATGAGAAAGAAATTAGGAAAAGTAACAGCGTTAACATTGGCGTTATGTATGTCATTAGGTTGTACAGGAATTTTTGCAGCAAACCAGTCTTTTAAATTCAATTTTACAGCTAAAGAACAAAAAAAGGCAGACAGCTAATTATGCAAAAGAAGATAATGAACAAAATGCATATGTTACATTTAAATTTTAGGTGGGTGCATGGGATATATGTCCCATGCATTTGAAAATATTAAAGGAGAAAGGTTATGCATTTAAAAATGAATAGAGTAGAAATCTTTTTGATAATTGTATTAGCAAGTATGGTTGTGTGTGGGTGTAACAATAATAGTAAGACACCAAATAATTATAATAAGGCTCAAAAGGAGTGGAAAAGAGAGAAGTTAGATGACAAATTGGTGGCAGATTTTAAAGCAGATAATATTTCCAGAAAAAATTATAATTCTTATGAGGTTGAATTTACATCAGTACCAGTGAAAAAAATAAAAGATATATTTTTCGATAAAGACAAAAGCAAAACTAGTATAACGAAAGAAGAGCGAGAAGATGACTCGGATATGGAAGAGTTAACATCAGAAAATGGGTTATATATATATTCCACAATAGAAGGAACAAATGGAAGAACAAAGGAAAGTGATTATTATAGAGCATTTCTTGGCTATGATTCAGATGCATGGGATGTGAATAATATGCCGACAAACCTAGGTACCGAAGATGAACTAAGTTTTCTTTCAAAAAAGAAATTGGATGAAAAAATAGAAAAAAGAATAAAAGAAATCTTACCAGGTTTTTCTGTAGGAAATTTTAATGTTAGATCCCTTACAAGTGATTATTTAAATAGTATACAAAATAAATATTTTGAGGAAGCGGAAAAAAGTAGTGATGAGATGATACGTGAGGAGTATAAAGAACAACAACAATGGAAAAAAAATTGGCGAAAAAAAGACGATGCATATTATGTTGTAGCAGAATTGTCATTGGATGGGATAAATATAAATAGTGGTGAGACTATGGAGTTGTCTAATGGAAAAAACATTAATCCTGTTTATATAACAATAATATATAATAAGAATGGTTTTGTGTATGTTGATTTCAGTAGTGTTATTAAAGTAAAGAATAGAAAGGAAGATGAAATAGTAACAGTGGCACAAGCATTAAAATCATTAAAAGATGATTTGACGTCAATTATACTTACAGATGAAAAGACCATTAAAGATGCACAATTTAGATATGTAATGATTAGTACATCAGACAATAAGAAAATAGAAATACGACCGGTGTGGATATTTGATGTTATGGTTAAGCTTGAACAAAAAAATAAAGATGACGATAATGGTGAAGAGATTTACATGGTGGATGCCGTAACAGGAGAGGTGTTACGATAATGTTGAAAAGAGAAATTAAAAACTATGGAGAAATTGTATTCAATGTAAGATTCTGTTTGTGTGTTGCCTGTATTTTTTTATTGTTTCAACTAGATACAGGAATACCTATGATGTTTTCTTCTTATCATTGGAGTGTAACTGCAAAAGAATGGGATATTATAAGCACTCTTCTGGATGCAATATATTTTGGAATGTATATTCAAATGATAAATATAGTATCTACAGCAGGATTTGGATTACGCTTCTGCGAGGAATGGAAAGCGGGAATTGTTCCGTGGATGGTTAGAAAATGCGGGCTAAAAAAATATGCAAGACTTTACGTTTCTCTTGCAACACTTTCAGGAGGAAGTATTGCAATAGTTGGATTTATATTGTATGTGATATCCATAAAGATGCATAATGTATCATTGCTTAATCCAGAGTTACTAGAAAATCTTAAAACGACAGCAAATTATGGATATACACTGAATACTCATAGTGGAATAAAATATATTATAATAATGGCAACTCTTTATTTTATAGTGGGAGCATTGGCATCCGTAATTGCTATATGTATGTCCACGTTGATAACAAATAAGTATTTTGTTATGGTATCGCCATACCTTATATATAGAATTTACGTAGAAATTTCTAAAATTATAAATATACCATATAATCAGCGAATTGATTACTATTTGTTTGGACGACAAGAGATTGGAAAGTCATTTTGGCAAACTGAAACAATAATATTATTAATTCTTATATTAATTATCATTGCAGGGCAGTTTATGTTTAGAAAAGGATTAAGGAGAAAATTGGTATATGAAAAATATTAGAAAGATATATGCAGTATGGAAATTTCAAATGATTTCAAAGATTATTAATATAAAAACTTTAATTATCTTTTTAATAATGTTTTTGTATATTAGAGCCTATGAAGAACCTATTATGGATTTCTTAAAAGCAGTGGGAATTGGTATTGAGCCATATTTGTATCCCATATTGATGAATGACATAGTGTTTCCAATTATAATTTTATTGGGATACCTTATTCTAGTATGCGATGCTCCATTTATAGGTAATGGATATCTTTTTCTGGTAGCAAGATGCGGGAAAAAATCATGGATAATAGGTGAATCATTGTTTATGTTATCTTATTCTGCATTATATACGTTATCAATGTATGTTTTTACCATTATAAATTTCGGAACTAAAATTGAATTTGGCACAAGTTGGGGAAAGGCAATACTTACCTTAACAAGAACTGATGCAGCACAACAGTTTGGTATACATGATTTCAACCAGACGGTAGTAGAGAATTATATGCCTATTGAAGCAACTGCAAAAACTATTTTTTTATGTACATTACTTTTGTGGTTTATTGGAATGTTGGTATTTGCTTTGAATTATCTGTTAAAAAATCAGGTGGGAGTATTGTTAGCAGCAATGATTATATTTGGAGATTTGGCAATATACAATTTCTTTAGTGACAGTTTATATAGATTTTCACCAGTGTCGTTGATGAAATTGTCAGTGATAACAGGAGTGAACCAATGGAATCCTACATTCTTATATGCAACTAGCGTATTAATAGGTGGAAGTTTAATACTTATGGCAATTGTAATGGTTAGTGCAAAATTTACAAAGGGTATAAGCATAGATAACAGGAGGCAACGATAATGAATGAAATGGTAAAAGTGAAAAATGTGACATTAAATATAAAAGATGCATTAATTCTTGACAAAGTTAATTTAAGTGTAGAAAAAGGAAGCATATGTGGTTTGGTAGGAAGAAATGGTTCGGGAAAGACAATGCTGATGAAGTGTATTTGTGGATTTATTCCGGTAACAGAGGGGGAGATTCTAGTGAATAATCAGAAAGTGGGAGTAAAGGATAAGTTTGCAGAAAATCTCGGATTTATTATCGAGACACCGGGATTTATGCCAAATTATACGGCATACAAAAATCTTGAGTTTCTTTCTTCCATTAACTCAAAAGTGAATAAACAAAGAATCAGGGAAGTAATTGAGTTGGTTGGTCTGGATCCTGATAGTAAAAAGAAGGTTGGAAAGTTTTCTCTTGGTATGAACCAGAGGCTTGGATTAGCACAGGCAATTATTGATAATCCGGATTTGTTGATTCTTGATGAACCGTTCAATGGACTTGATAATGATGGAGTAAAACAAATCAGAAAACTGTTACTGACATTAAAAGAACAGGGAAAAACAATTATTATGGCGAGTCATACAAAGGAGGATATAAATATTCTATGTGACAGAGTATGCTTTATGGATAATGGACGTCTGATATTAGGAACTAATAAGGAAAATGAATAAAAACCTAAAATCCTTCCCACAAACACTTGAACTTTTTACATTTTATTATAAAATACCATAAAGTTTCATATTGCCCGCAATGCCAGATAAACAAAGGGATTGCGGGTATTTTTATAACACAAAATAATGCTTAATAAACTGATATAAAATGCCCTAGGGCTTTCAGGGTGTGCAGGGTTCGAGCCCCTGGAGGCGCACTTGCGGGTACCGTTTCGGACATTAAATTGCCTGGGGTGGTACTTTTCTTTGTGCGTAAGCAATGAGTCACATAAAAAAAGAGAGAATGTTCAGAGAGAAATGTTTACATTTCGAAAAGAACATTCTCTCTTTTTTTAATGCGGTGAATGCCGCATCAGCGAGATGAAGCGAAGCGTAATCGAGCTGAGTATGATTCATTAAAGTAGTGGCTTTCATTAACCTATTCAATATGGTATAGTTTTATTTGCGTAAAACACATTGGGGAAAGAGGATTATACTATGCAGATAAATATTGCACTATGTGATGACGAAAATAAAATATGTTCGCATATTGAAAAGATGCTTATGAATATATTGTCACAAAAATTTCTTGAATATGATATTGATGTTTTTTATTCAGGCGAAGCATTATGTGAAGAGATGGAAAGAACAAAATATGATTTGGTATTTTTAGACATAGAATTGCCTAAAATGAATGGTGTGGAAATAGGAAAGTATATTCGTGAAATAAAAAATGATAATATTATGCAAATAGTGTATGTTTCATCAAAACAGGAATATGCCATGGAACTTTTTAAGGTTAGACCAATTGATTTTTTGGTAAAACCAATAGATGAAAAACAGTTGGAAAATGTTATAGATGTATACATTAACCTTAACGGTGGAATGAATGATATATTTCGTTATAAGAAAGGGTATTCAAGTCACAAAGTAGAGATATTTAAAATTATGTATTTTGTTCGAAACAATAGAAAAGTAAGTATGTTTACAACAGATGGAGAAGAAAATTTTTATGAATCTCTTGAAGAAATCTATGAACGGGTAAAAGATTATGGATTTCTATTTATACATAAATCATACATAATTAATTATAGATTTATCCAAGTGATGCGATATGATCACGTAGTAATGACTGATAATGAAGAATTTTCCATAAGCCAATCAAGAAGAAAAATAATTCGAGATATGTATAACAGATTGGAGGAAGAATAATGGAAAGTATATTATATTGGAGTTCTTATGTATTATCATCATTTTTTGAATTGTATATTATATCAAAATTTATGAATGTGTTTCTTGGCTCAGGAACTAAAGAAAAAAGAGTAATTGTTGCAGCTTATATATTTCGGTTTGGTGTATGTGCAGTACAGTATGCTTACATACCTTATGTATTATTAAATATGTTGGTAGGAGTGAGTACGCTATTTATTATAACATTATGTTATGGTGGAAATATGGCAAAAAAGATAATTGCTGTTGTTTTGATTTATGTATGCTTGTTTGCGTCAGAAGCTGTGGTTGCAGGAGTGTTGGAATTAGGAGATATCCATATATCGAAGAGTGGACATAATGGGGATGCTTTTTCGTATATAGCTATTTCTATTGTTCTTTGGATTATATATAAAATAATTAGTGCTTTCAAGAATATTAATACGGATATTGTATTGCCAAAGACTTTTGATATTATCATAGTTGTATTAAGTATTATTATTTTTTTGATGGAGACAGTAATTTTTTCCCAAGAAGATATAATGGATAGCATTAAGGTCATATCTGTTATATGTATGTTGCTCGTTCTGTTTTTAATAATTTATTTGTATGATGTAATATCCAGATATTATGCAGAAAGAATTCAGTCAGAAATAATTAAGAGAGAAAAAAACTATTATTTGAAGCAGGCAGAGTTGTTGGAACAGGGGGATAAAGGAATGAGAGAACTTCGACATGATATGAAGAATCATTTTTATGCGATAACATCCATGATAGGTGATGAAAATGAAGAAGTAAAAAAATACATTGGCAACATAGCCGAAAAAATTGAAAAAAATGAAATATATTGTAGTACCGGTAACGTTGCCTTGGATAGTGTAATTAATTATAAGTTAAGCAAAGCCAGTGAACAGAATATTCAGATATATTCAAATATAACTATTCCAAGTAATATACGGGAAGGAGTAGAGGATTTAGTTACGATTATAGGTAATTTATTGGACAATGCCATTGAAGCCTGTGAAAATCTTACGGAAGAAAAATATCTGGAAATAAAGATGAAATATAAGCAAGGAACAATGTTTATAGAAGTGAAAAACAGATATGATGGAATTGTAAAGATGAGAAGCGGTAAGATTGCTACAAAGAAAGAAGATAAGACCTTACATGGTATTGGACTAAAAAGTGTAGAATCAGCAGTGAATAATCATAACGGAACTATGAAAGTTGATTTTAATGAAAAAGAATTTCAAGTTAATGTTATGTTATATATCTAAAAATACCCCCGAAAGTTGAATTTTATTTCAACTTTCAGGGGTATTTTTGTATTAAAATTCTTAATTTTGTACAAAAACACTACGATTTTGTACAACAGGGATAAAATTTGAAATAAATATGCTATTCTCTTTTTGCTGAAAGACAATTGGCGAAAGGAGAAAGTGATTTATGAAAAAGGAAATAAAGATGGTTGATAAATTTATTAGCGCTGTCGCTTTAGCATCAGCAAAAAGTAATGTTAATTCAACATGCTCTTGGTTTTTTCATCAGACAAAAGTTCCGGATAGCGTAAAGAAACTAAGAAAGTTTTAATGGTTGGAAAAGTTTCACGGAAAGTAACGGATAGATTATTGTCTAGAAATGCAATTAAAGATGAAGACTATGAAATATATCAATATGGGTTAGAACAATTATTTACAAGCATTTTGAATATGCTGACACTTTTTGTAATTGGATCAATTATGGGAATGATATGGCAAGGTATTATATTTGTTTTATCATTTATGTTATTGAGAAAATATGCAGGGGGGTATCATGCATCTACGCCATTAGGATGTTATCTTTTGACAACATTAATAATCACAGTAGCGCTTTCAGTAATGAAATATTTGGAAATAAGTATTCTCATTTATTTGGTGTTATTAATGGTATCAAGTGTAATTGTTTATATGCTTACACCTGTAGAAGCAGTGAATAAAGAACTTGATAAAATAGAAAAGATAATATATAGAAAAAAAACAATCTTAACATGGATTGTTGAAGTATCTTTGGCAATTGGAGTATTCATATTAAAGCATTATGAAATATCCATATGCATATTTATGGCGATTATTATGGTGGGGATTTCACTAGTGACAGGTCATATTGAAATTAAATTAGTCAAACGAAAAATACTTATAGGTAATAATGGAGGAAAGAATTAAAATGAATAAACGTAAAATAGTATCAACTATAGCAGCCGCTATAATGGTAACAATATTATCAACGGCATTTAAAATGATGGACGATGCCACTGCAGAAAAAAGCACAAGTGAATCTAATTGATATATTAAGAGAGGCAGATTATGAATGTTTTTAAAAATATGTTTGAAATGACAAAAAGGAGAATTGTACAGACCCCAACGACAGCAATATTTTTAATTTTGGGGTTAGCACTTTCTATGCTAATGATTTCGATGGGTACCAGCTTTGTTGCGGAACATCTTTATGCAGAAAGCGAAAAGGAAAATGCAAAACCGCCAAATGGTCGGCAATATGATATGGTATGGTCAGGGGATAAAACATTTGAGCAGATTGGAGAATGTTTTCAAGGTATTCGTAAGAAAACAGGGGTTATAGTGAATGGTTTAATGGTACATATAGATGAATCTGAAGTTAATACATATGCGCCGGTAAGTGCAGAATGGTTTGTTGAGGATAACAATTGGCATTATCCGGTATCAGAGGGTAAATATTTTACAAAAGAGCAGATAGAAAACAAAGAAAAAGTTGTTTTGATTGGAAAAACATATAAAGAATATACTTATAAAGAAAATAATAAAACATATATCAATATTGAAAAAGAAAAGTATCAAGTGTTGGGGATTGTAGGTACTTCTGAACAAATATCATTATGGGACAGTAGAATTTTTATGCCCTGTACTGTTTTACCGGCAAAAGTAATAAAAGAGATGTCAGAGTATCATTATATGACATTCATTCTATACAATGAGAATAGAAATTTTAAAAAAGATGAAGATGTCATACAAAGAAATATAAAGAAACTATTTAGTGACCCTAAAGTATCTTTTCAAGGGAAAATAGAGAGTGGTGATATGGCAGAAAATCTAATCAATAATCCAGATATGATTTATACAATTGCAATTGTTGGATATTTAGTTTCATTGATTTATGCAATTAACATTGTTGTTTTCTGGATGGAAAAGCGAAAATATGAAATAGGCATACGTAAGGCATTAGGTTATAAAAATCGGGACATTGTAGGAATTATATTGTCTGAGATGCAAGGTTTTTCAATTATTTCTTGCGTGGTGGCAGTTGCAATTCAATTCATTGGAAGTGTGATATTTGGAACAATTGCAAATTATACATTACATATATATTTGCCTAATGTTATAGTTGGCATAGTTGTGGTATTTTTTACCACTTTCATTACATCTATATGGCCAATTAGGAAAGCATTAAGAATTCAGCCAATTGAAATATTGAGGAAAGGATAGGTAAAATGCATGTTTGGAATTTTTAAAAGCTTAGGTAAGCGAAAAATTTTTAATATACTAATTATGTTACAATTATCAATTTCCCTTTTATATTTTTTTGTTTGTGCAGCATCTATACAGCAGGTTTTTTATACAAACATAAAAGTTCCAAAAGAGCTCAATTCAAATCCAGAGCAAATTGTTCACTTAGAAATTCAGACACAAGATGTAAATGCAGAGAATTTTGAAAAATTTTCTAATGAGGTGAAAAATAATATTTCAAATTGTTTGGGAACTTATCGTAATTCCTCAATGTATTTGGACACTTGGGGAGAAGATGTGGGAACTGTTGAAGTTAGCGATGATATTAGAGAAATAAAAGAAATTTATGTAGCAAAAGGTAGATATTTTGATAAAGATGACTTTAATCCGAAAAAAATGAAGGGGACAAAAAAGAAACCAATTTCGATTTTAATCGGTCAGGATATTGTAGAATCATCAAATTTGGAACTGGGCCAGGTTATTTGTAATGATGAAACAGAAGAGTATTATAGGATTGTTGGAATATTGAAAAAGGGAAGTAAATGGTTTTATCAGATGATTTCAGATGGGTTAATCCTATCTTTGGATAATCAGATTGTTATGCCCCAATTAAGTAAAGAATCTGTTAATTTGCATTATTATTGTATTGTGCCAGAGAATAAAGGTATTGATAGAGTAAGACGGGAAATATTAAATTTGGCATTGAAAAATGATATTACATTGCAGGCGAATTTAGTATCAAATGAATTGGATAAGCAATTTGAAAAGAATCTTGCAGAAAACAGACAGTGGATGATGTTTGCAATTGTTATTTTAATAATGGTTTCTATAGGAACAACAATGTTGGTTGTTGCTCACTTATATTCAAGGCAGACGGAAATAGGTATTCGAATGTCAGTAGGCTATCCGATTAGAAAAATCATGTTTCTTTTAATTGGTGAAGTGATTTCGATAGCAATAATATCATTAATCTTGGCATTAGCTACAGCTGGATTAGTGATAGGCAATAATGTAGAATATCTTTCGGGGGCGGAATATTCTACCGGATACTATTTATCAACAGAGATTGTATTGATTGGAATGGTTATTTTACTGATTATTTGTATACCATCGATTATAATGCTGGAAGTAAGAACAAGAAAACTTCAACCAAAAGATTTGATAGGAGGAAAAGAGTGATGTCAATTATAGAATTACAAAATATCGGGAAAACATATGGTAAAGGGGAGTCAGCCACAGAAGCATTAAAAGACATTAATTTAAGGATTGAATGTGGCGAGTTTTGGTCTATTATGGGACCATCCGGTTCTGGAAAATCGACATTGCTAAATATATTAGGGTGTATGGATATTCCAACTTCCGGAACTTATTTGCTTAACGGAGAAATTGTAAATACATTAAAAAATGAACAATTAAGTGAGGTGCGAAACAAAACAATTAGTTTTGTATTTCAGCATTTTGCACTTTTAAACGATTATTCTGTTTATGATAATATAATGTTACCATTGAATTGTAGGAAAATGTCTGCGGGAGAGAAAAAGAAACGTGTGAAATACTATATGAAACGTTTAGGAATAGAACAACTAGCAAAAAAGCATCCTACACAGATATCAGGAGGACAACAGCAAAGAGTTGCTATAGCTAGAGCTTTAGTTACAGAACCTGAAATAATATTGGCAGATGAACCAACCGGTGCATTGGATCAGAAAACCGGAGCAGAGTTAATGAAACTTTTACAGGAAATAAATGATGAAGGAAAGACTATAATATTAGTAACTCATGATGCAAAAGTAGCAGGAATGGCAAAAAAACAACTTTTTATTCAAGATGGAAAAGGTTACTATGAGAATTAGGACTACACATATACATAGACTTTTTTGTTTAAAAAGTGTACAAGCAGCAGTAAATAATTATAACTGAATGATGAAAGTCGACTTTGATGAAAAAGAATTTCAAGTGAATGTTATGTTATATATCTAAAAATATCCCTGAAAGTTGGAACAAAATAGAGTTGATGAAGGATATTAATAAAATGTTATAGGATAGGAATTGTAATAGTACTAATTTCATCATTCTTTGCATAGAAGATAGCTATTATTTGGAATAAAAAAGAAAAATGGATAACTAATTATTACAGATAAATGTATTAATTAAGTATAAAACCTAAAATCCTTCCCACAAACACTTGAACTTTTTACATTTTATTATAAAATACCATAATGTTTTATATTGCCCGCAATGCCCGATAAACAAAGGTATTGTGGGCATTTTTATAACACAAAATAATGTTTAATAAACTGATATAAAATGCCCTAGGGCTTTCAGGGTGTGCAGGGCAGGTAGCTTTAAACACTGGAATTTTTGACAAATATATGAATACATATTATTATAAAGTTGTATGCGTTTGGTGTACAACTTTATTTCATAATGGGGAAGTATGAAAAAGTACATATCTAAATAAAAACTTACAAAATCTATTTCTAAAAGTTTCAGTTACAAGTTTCATACATTTTTCCATTACAGTAGTTTTAACATAAGATAAAACAAAATTCAGGAGGGAAATATGAAAAATAAGAAGAAATTATGCATAACTATTGTGGTGTGCCTGGTGGTTGGAATTATCAGTGGAATTGCGTATTTCCAAGTTGGTAAAGCAGCAAAAAAAGACAACAGTCAGGTAGTTAATGAAAGCACTACTACTAAAAAAGACAAGGGTAAAACCGGAAAATCTTTGTTAAATGAAATTAATATAAAATCTTACAAGGACATTTCAAAAATTGTTGTAGGTGAAAATTCACAGGAAGATGTATCATGGGTAGAACCAATTCAAACAATAACATTCACAAATAAAGATGATATTGATTATTTATATAATCAACTATCTAAATTAAAAACATTGAATAAAAACGGAGCTGATGATGAAAATGAAGTAGAAGCTCCCAAAAAGCGAACAATAAAAATATATGGGAAAAAAGGGTTAAACATTTTGATTAATTATAATCCAACTAGGGGAAGTCTGATTGGAAATATATATGAAAAAGATAAAAGTGTAAAGACTTTTGCTTTTGAGAATATCTCTGAAGAATTTAATAATTGGCTTATTAATCAATGTGATATTCAAATGAAGGCAGATTATTCAGAACAATACAATAGGTATCAAAAGATGCAAAAATATGTTACTGCATTACAAAAATATGAAGGTGAATCCTGGTATAGCGGAAACGAGATTGCACTGGTTGATGGCGATTTGAAACTAAAAGTTTTTATATGCAGAGATAACAGTGAAAATCGCAAAAAAATATTAAAAATTGTAGATTCACCAAAGGACATTGTGTTTGGAAATGGAGAAATTTCTTATGCAAAATTAAAAACTATAAAAGAATTTATTAGCAATCAAATTCTTCAAGACAGAGACAAATATGACTATATAATTGGATGTGCTATTACTTCCAAAGAAATCAAAATTACCATGTCAGGTAATGTAAAAAAATCACAAATAAACGACTTTTTAACAGAATTTGAAGAGTATAAAAATTATATAAACATAGTCAAATAAGATGTAAAAATCAGAAAAAAATCAACGCTTATGTCGAAAAAAACGACGTTCGTGCAAAAACTATTTACAATTAAATAAAAAGAAGTATGCTAACTCTTGTCCGGGCAATACAACAGTATATACGGAAAGGACAAGGGAAGTGTACAAGTGGGTACATTGGTTTTGGAGCTTATTAAAATGAGTTGATTTATATTAATCTTATATGTAAAAATATGGTATAATTTAATATATTTTACATTAGGGAGCAAAGAAATCAATGAACATATTTTGTAATATACTGGCAAATCTTTTTCATATAATGGGGATTTTATTGATTGCAGAAAATATTTTACAGTTTACTAAATCTAAAAATAGTAATTGTCTAAAAATATTAGCAACAATTATTGTATCCATATTCAGTGCTAATCCTGTATTGATGAAACATACGGGGCTGGATTTAATAAGCTTTTTAGTATGTATATTTATAATTATGAAGATTTGTTTTGTTGAAAAAAATAAGACGGTAATTGTATATATCATAGGAAGCTCTATGGTATTGGAATGTGTTGAGATGTTTTTTTCACAAATTGTTGAGACAATAGTAGAGATGCTAAAACTCAATGCAAGAAATTATTCTAATCTAATAGCATCACTATTAACGTTGATTTGCATTATTGTTTTATCAATTATAATAAAACGAAAGTATATTTACGGAATAAAGAAGATAGCTGTTAAATATTGGATAATTATGACGATAAATATAATGGCAAATTTCTGCGTATTGGCAATACTGGCATATATAACAATGAAACAGGTTGTACATGACGGGAAAGCTGTTTACATCATAATTTATTTACTTGTTTCCATAGGATTAATAATTCAAATAGTTTCAACAGTAGCTTTGATAATTTCAAGAAATATACACAGAGAAAATGAAATGTTAGCAAAGAAATACTTGGAAGAACAAAAAAACTATTACGAATACCTGGAACAAAGGGAAGTCGAAACCAAGAAATTCAGACATGATATAAGAAATCATTTATATCTATTGGATAAAGTGAAAAAAGAGGGGAAGAATGAAGAATTTGAAAAATATCTTCAGGATATTATAGAGCGCGTTGACAGGTTAGGAACTAAGGTAAATGTTGGAAATGATATTGCCAATGCCATATTAGATAAATATTATGCTGAAGCAATTAACAAAGGCATTAACATACAGATTCAGGGACATTTCCCAATAAACTGTAGTGTTAGTGCATATCATTTATGTACAATATTTTCTAATCTGTTGAGCAATGCTATAGAGGCGGCAGAAAAAGCCACGATAAAGAAAGTTTGGGTAATATGTCGTTATACGGAAAACGAGATAATAATAGAAATTGGAAATTCTTATTGTGATAATAATCTTAATAAGAAAAATCTAAAAACTAAAAAGCCCGAAAAACAGTATCATGGTTGGGGATTGAAAAATGTAGAAGATAGCGTCAATGCATGTAACGGGTTAATAGACATAGAAATCGAAAATGGTTGTTTTGTTGTATCAGTTACATTAAAGAATAATGAGGTATAAGGAAAATGAATATAGCCATTGTTGATGATGAAAGCTGTTGGAGAGAAACAGCGCAAAAAGTAATTAATAATTACACAGGAGGTAAAGACAGAATTGAAATGTTTAGCTCGGGAATGGAATTCCTGAAAAAAGACAAATACTATGATGTTGTAATTATGGATGTAGAAATGCCGGATTTAAACGGCTTTGAGACAATAACAGAATACAACAAAAGTAATAAAAACAGTATTGTCATAATTCTTACGACACATTTGGACTGTGCAAGACAGGGATTTTTGGTAAATGCATTTCGATACATTGATAAGTTAAATATGCAGAATGAATTAGAAGAAGCTTTTGGAGCAATACAAAAAATAAATGAAAATAAATACGCCTGCATAATAGGGCATAAAAGTAATGAGACAAGAGAAATTCCTATTAATTCAATTCTATATATTGAAACAAAGTCAAGAAAAACACTAATTCATACAGAAGAGGGTTGCTTTATTTCGGATGAAAAAATCAATGACTTGGAAAACCGGTTAGAACCGTATGGGTTTTACCGAAGTCACAAATCCTATTTGACCAATATGGCAAAGGTGGAATACATTGATAAAGAATTTGCATATTTTAAAGATAATGAGAAATCTTATGTTAGCGTGAGAAAATATGCAGAAACGAAAAAACGATATATTGCAGCAAAGAAAAAAATCGCAGCTATGTAATAAAAAAACGGCATGAACGTCAAAAAAACAACGTTCATGTCGTTTTTTTCGACGTTCGTGCAAAGTCTATTGATAAGGAAGGGAAATGTGAGTATACTGTGATGCGTATCTAAATTTAGATGTACAAACATAAAAAGTAGGGAGTGCTTTTTTACATTACTAATCAAAAATGGGAGTAGAAAAAATTGAAGAATGTATTTAAGAAAGGAATCGCATTTACATTGGCATTAACATTAAGCGTTAGCAGTGCAAACGTGAGTCTGTTTATTACAAAAGCAAATCAGCAGGCAGAAGAAAAAAGCAATGTTGAAAACAGTAATTTCACAGTTAACAGTGAAACAGTTAAACCGAAAGTTGTAGAGGAAGTTATGTCAGACAGAACAACAGATTCTACTACTTTTTTGCTATCCAATGGTATGAAACAGACAACATACTATTCAGATGACATTTATTTTGAAAATGAAAAAGGCAAATTAGCGGAATATGACAATGAGTTTGTTAAGCTTGATAAAAATGATAAAAAGCAGGTTGTAAATTCAGTAGAAGTAAGTGGAAGTGAAAAAGAAGAATACAGTTATGTAAATAACGAAGGGGATTCAAAGCAGTTTTTACCAAACAAACTGTCAGAGAAAACACCTGTCGTAATGACAAAGGAAAATTATGTAGTATCTTTTGCACCAACAGATGTAACAGATGAAGGCGAAGAAGGAACAGAAGAGAATGCTTTATCAGCAAAAACTAAAAAAATAAGCCTTGATTCTAAAACTGTAACAAACGTTTATGATGGAAGCAGGGAAGAGAAGAAGATAGTTGCCAATTATGAAGGAAAGAATGAATCAACGGAATTATCTTATGAATCATTAGAGTATGGATTAAAGGAAACCATTACTTTAAACAATAAACCTGAGAGTAATATTATTTCATTTAACTTTACATTACAGGACAGCTATGCAAAAGTGGATGAAGTTGGTGGAGGAATAACAATATATTCAGATGACGATGACATTGTAGGTGGAATAGAAACACCTTTTATGAATGATGCAACTAAAAAAAATTATTCTGAAGAACTACATTATGAATTAGCAGAGGTGTCAGAAAAAGAGAGTAACGTACATAAGTATATTTTAAAACTTGTAGTTGATGAAAATTATTTGGAAAATGCATCTTACCCGGTGGTGATAGATCCTACAATTACCTGGAATGGAACAGGGGATTTACCGGAAGCGTATGTTTTGAAAAGTGCGGCAAGTACAAATTATTTTAGCAGCGGCGTGAAGACTTTTTCCGTAGGAAAGGGAAGTCAGGGAGTTTTCCGTACATACTTTAGAGCAATGAAGCTGGCGAACACAGTAAAAAATAAATATATAGACAGCGCAACACTAACAGTATACGAAAATGGAGACAGCGTAAGAGGTTCGACAATTTATGTGAAACCCGTAGCAAACAGTTTTAAGTGTGGAACCGTAAACTGGAACAATCAGCCGGGTGGCACCAGCGCTACGCTTGCATCTTTTAAATCAAAGGGGAAAAAGAACGCAAAGCATGAAATCAACTTAAAAACATGGGCGCAAAATGTTTCCAAAGGTTCAGGTGATGGAAATAAATGTTATGGTCTTTTGTTTAAGGCAAGTAGCGAATCAGCTTCATCGTATGTAAGATTTTATGGGGCAAGAGCAGCAAGTTATGTGCCAAAATTAAAGGTGGTTTATTATGATGCACCGGCTACAGCAACAAGTGTTAAAGCCGTTAGTGCAAGCAACACAGCCAGAACATTTATTGCCAGAGGAGAGTTGTTAAATGTTTCATGGAGTGGTGTATCAGCACATGCATTAAGCTATGTTCAGTATAGAATTGAAAATTCATCAGGAACAGATGTAGTGGGCTATTCCGAGTCTACACATATTGGAACTACTGCATCAGGAAGCAAAAACATAAATATAAGCTCTTTAACTGACGGAACTTACAAAATATATGTTAGGGGAGCTGATAAAGCAGGTATAAAAGGAACAGGAAAAGGGGCTACATTTGTTGTTGACAAAACGAAGCCGGTATTTAGTTCTGCAATAATTAGCAGTAGTTCTGCAAACAATTATAAAAGTGAAGCACCATCAGTAAGCTGGAAAGTTACGGAAAAAAATCTAAGTGCCATTCAGTTTAGCGTAAATGGCAGTGCATATAAATATTTGAGTAATCAGAACAGTGGAAGCGAAGAAATAGACAGTCTTGTTTCAGGTAGCGCAAATGCAATAAAAATCAGAGCAGTGGATAAGGCAGGAAACATAAGTGATGTAAAAAGCTTTACATATTACTATGATGAGGACGAACCTGTAATAAGTGCGTCAATTAGTCCTAATACTAATAGTGAAAAAATGGATAACTCAGGGAAAAATCCTATATTGAAATATACAATAAGCGATAAGACATTAAAGAGTTATGAAATAGAATTAAACGATGAAAAGATAAATACCAGTGGTTCATCAGGAGAAGTGGAATTAAAGAATGTTGAAGAAGGAGAAAATGACATTTACATTACATCCATAGACAAGGCAGGAAATGATTCTGAACAGGAACTTTCATATTATAAGGACACAGTAGCACCGGAAAAAGGAACTGTCAGAATAACTCCAAAGACAGGCTTTTTTAATTCAAGTAATCAGATACCGATAGTTAAATGGGATGGAATAACAGATGATAATTTATCATGTGTTCAGGTAAAGATAGACGATGGGGAATATAAAGAGTTAGGAAAAACTTCAAAGGGAGAAGGTCAGTTGCAAAGTGCTGATTTTAAGAAAAATGGAAAATATAAAATTACCATAAGAGGAATAGACAAGGCAGGAAATGTGTCTGAAGAAATCAGCAGTAATTATTATTACGATGCCGCAGATTATGCTTTGGAAGATTATACACCTATAAATGTTTATGCAACAGAACAGATTGGTGGAAATACAATTCTCAGATTTGCAACAAAGAATGGAAAATATCGAGATGATGTGAAGTATCAGGTATACAGATCAACAACACCAAATGTGGTAATTAGTGAAAAAACATTTGTTAAGTCTTATTCATCAAAAGGTTCAATCAGAATATCAGGTGATGAAAACGTAACATACTATTACAAGTTAAGAACAGTGAAAAAAAACGGTACTGAAACATTGTATAGTGATTATTCAAATGAAATAAGTTCTACAACAATAGGAATGGATGAGAAGAACAAGCGTCTGGGAACGAATACAATGTGTGCATATTCAGCAATATCAACACCTAATGGATCAGGTCAGGTTGAACTGTCAAAGGGAAACTTTTATTATGAGCAAAATGATATTAGTTTACCTGCGGTGGAAATACCTGTAAACATATCAAGAGTATATAATTCAAATAGCAGTCAGAAGAGTATATTTGGATATGGATGGAGTAATGAATATGATGCATATGTTTCAGAATGTGGAGATAAAATATATTACACTGACGGAACAAGGGCAGTATATACATTTAATAAAAAAAATAATGAGTATATATGTGTGGAAAATCCTGACTTATCATTGGAAATAGATGATGATGTGCTAACACGAAAAATAGAGAGCTCGGAAGTAAAAGCAACTGAAATTGAGGCAGACATACATTTTAATATTACAGACAAAAATGGGGAAATTTATAGATTTGATGATGCAGGAAGATTAGTTCTAATTGAGGAAACTAATGGTTCATTTGTGTATATAACATATGATGAAGAAAAGGGAAGCATAAAATCAGTAATTACAAATAGAGGACAGCAGGCTAAGTTTGAGTATAACAGTAATGGTCTTGTAAGCAAAATCACAGCAGGTAATAATGATTATGGCTATTCTTATACATATGAAAATAATCATCTTACAAAAGCAACTTATATAGGTACGGATGGAAAAAGCATAGATTATAAGTATGCGTATACAGATGATGTATTAACATCAATTATAGATGCTGAAGGAAATGAATATAGAATAGCATACAAAAATGGATGTATTGAAAAATTCAAAAATCCTATGGGAGAATATATAATATATGATTTCGATAATAATGAACAATTGACTAAGTTGACATCATACATAGGAAATGCAGAAGATAAGAAATTAGGAACGGACACATATAGATTCAATATAAATGGTCAGCTATTAGAAAAAATAGATTCACTGGGAAATATATTAAATTATACATATGATTCTAGTAATAAGGCGTTATTAACAGGTGAAAGAGAGGAAAGTTCATATTATGCACTTGAAAATGGAATAGTTACAAAGAAAAAAGCTAGTAGTAAAAAGACTACAGAATATAATAGTAATGGAAATGTAATTTTAGAAAAGGATGATTTAGATAATGTTACAACTTATGAATATTCAGATGTTAGAAATGGATGTACTCAGAATCAACCAACTAAAATAGTTACAAAAGATGCATCGGGTAAAGTCATATTAAATCAGATATATAGTTATGATGAAAAGGGAAATATATTGATTGAAAAAGATTTAATTGAGAATACAATTGGAATTTATAAGTACAATGCTGATGGAACAGTGTCAGAAAGCAAAGAGTATTTGGTAGAAGATGCAAATAAATTAGAAGAAAGAGAAGGGGAAAATATTGATAAATCTTTAAAGAAAGAACTTAAAGTATGCGATGAGAGTACGGAATATAATGATTTAGGTGATGAAGTAGGTGAAAATTCTACAGAAGGTACGGTTAAAGAAAATGTGTCATATGAATATGATAATTATGGGAATGTTATCAAAGAGACAGATAATACCTCAGGTACAATAATAGAATATAAGTATGATGTTTTTTTCAGAACTATAGAAACAAAGGAAACACTGAACGAAAAAGGAAAAACAACTACAAAGATTACTAAAAGTAAATTCGATAAAAATGGAAGTGTTGTTCAAAGTACAGATGAATTAGGGAGAATTACTGATAGCGTATATGATTCTTTAAATCGTGTCATTACAACAACATTAAAGGTAGGAAAAGATTCAAAAACTACAAAGATGTCATATACATATGAAGATGTAAGTATAAATAAAGGAATAAAGCATGAACTAATACGGAATGCTGCAGTTAAGTCTGTCTATAATGATAAAGGAGAAATAACAAATCAGAGCTTTACAGATTTAAATGGAAGAACAGTAAAAGAACTAAGCAATGGATTATACATAGATTATATATATGATGAATCAGGGAAGGTTCTAGCAACATATACAAGTGGTGTTGAGCAGGATGAAGTTGATTGCATAGCTGAAGGGATATTTGTGGTTAATACATATGACGAAAAAGGAAATCAAACAGCTACAATTACTAATCCGGAGATAACAGTTGATGCATATAAGGTAGGTAAGGATTCAATCGTTACAACAAATGAATACGATAAAAATGGAAACTTAATAAAAAGCACAGACGGAGAAGGAAACCAAACAAAATATGAATATGATGAGCAGGGAAGGACAACAAAGGTAATTACACCTTCTGATGCAACTAATAAATACTCATATGATGAGCTGACAAAAGACGGTAATGGCAGAGGTGTGGTAGATACTGTTACGGATGCATTAGGAAGAGTATCTAAAACAACAAATAATGGTTCTGATCAGATTACTAAAATTGAAGATATAGCATCAACAAAAAGCATTGTAAAAACATATGAATATGATTCTAATGGCAGACAGACAAAAGAAATATATTCTGATGGAAGCTATATTCAAAATACATATGAAGATGCAACAGGTGAATTAATTAAGTCAACAAGAATTGATGATAGCGGAAATGTTGAAGGCTATACACAGTATGAATATACAGTGGATGACAAGGTTAAGTCAGCTATTGATTATAAGAGTGGAAAGCCTTACAGATACACATATTATGAATATGATGCATATGGAAGAAATACAGGTGTGGCTGAGATAAATGCAACAAGTACACCGACAACTGAGAAAATTAAAGATTCAATGATTAAATATGTGTACGATGTTGATGATAATATCATAAAGATATATTATCCTAACAGTTCAAAGGATAAATTGAAAGGCATTAAGTTTATTTATAATAAAGACAAATGGATTACAGAAATTGACGGCATCCTATCAGGTGGTGATGATGACACAACTGTAATTCGAAAATATGATTATTACAGTAATGCAAAAGTTAGAACAATAAGAGATTATAAAAATTTCATTAATAAGGGTACAGACTATATTCAAAGGGATTATTCCTATGATAAAATTGATAGAGTAGTATCAATGATATATTCTACAAGTGATAATCCAAATATTGTAAAGGAAAAATATGAATATAAGTATGATAAAAATTCTAATATTACCTATAAGCATGAGCTAAGTAATTACGAAGATTCACGTAAGGATGAGGAAGTATTCTATGCTTACGATGAAGAAGGAAGACTTGTAAAATCAGAAAAGAATAATAAGTTAACATACAAAACGGTACGTTGTACATACAAATATGATAAAGTAGGAAACAGAACCTATGAATCAGAGTTTGAGACAGATACTGTTGCAACAGATCAGTCAAAAACAACAGGATATTATTCATATAATGGTTATAACGAATTAAATCAGTTAACATCAAGTACGGTAATAGAATGCGCTGATGGTTCAAATGTTAAATCGTATAGTAAATCATATAATTATGACAATAAAGGTAATCAAATTTCCGTTACTGACAGTGGTAAAAAAACAAACACTACTTACAAATACGATGTAAATAGCCAGTTAATTGATGTGGAAACAAAGACAAATGGGGTAATTACATCCAAACAACATAATGAATATAATGGACAAGGTCAACGTATTTTGAAAACAGATACGCAAATTGAAGGAAATAAGGTTAATTCCAAAACAATAAACTATTATTATGAGGGAAGCTTGCTATTATATACAACTGATGAAAAAGGCAACAAGACAAGCCAAAACATTATTGGAAATGATAGTAATGCATTTGCTACAATAAGGTATGATTCAGGTACACAGACAGAATACTTTTATTCTAAAGATGTACAGGGAAGTGTCGTGGCAATTCTTAATAATAGTGGAAAATGTGAACAGGCGTACAGTTATACTGACTACGGAGAAACACAAAAGAACATTGATAGTAAGTTCTATAATGAAATATGTTATACGGGTGGTATTTATGATGAAAATACAGGACTTTACTATTTGAATGCAAGATATTATGATACGAGAAGTGGAGCTTTTCTAAGCCAAGACACATACAGAGAGAATAATATGTACAATTATTGCGGAGGAAATCCAATATCGTATACTGATCCAAGTGGCCATAGTGCAGTAGTTGTTTCTGGAGGTGTTTATAGTATATACAAAAAAAATAGTGGGAAGTATTATTATGAATTTATTGAAACAGCATTATTACAGTTAAAGGATTGGTCAAAATACAAATGCAATAAATATTGGTTGATTGCTGATAATGGTTGGACAAAGAAAGATAAAAGTAGTTTTAAAAAAAATGCCAAGAAATACAGTAATGTAAGAATAAAGTATTTTAAAAGCTCAAGTAAGTTAATAAAGATTTTAAACAAACCAACTTTTAAAAAAGACAAGATTACTGATTTTACTGTATTTTCACATGGATTAGTTGGAAAATTGGCTTTAGGATATGATTATTCTTATGATTCTTCGAAGAGTAATAAACTTGATTTTAAGATTAAACACATATCAAAGGTAAAGAAGAGTAGTTTTAATTACCCAAGAAGTATTTTTTATGCATGTAATATTGCAACTAATACTAGTGCGGGTAAAAATTTTGCAAAAAGATGGAGTAAGAGATTTTGGTCAACAACTACAGCATATAAAGGTAAAACTGATTATGCAGACATAAGAAATACAACATGGTTGGATTATATAGCAGATCTGGGAATTAGACCAGCACGAAATTATCCTGTTGCGTGCCCAGATGCAAAGAAAAAAACTTATAAAAAGGAAGTAATCAGGCCAACAAGATAAATTCTAAGAAGTAGAGAATCTTTTCTGAAAGGAGTTTTTGAAATGAAAAAAAGGATTATAAAAATATTGTGGTTAATAGATTTGTTGCTTTATGTGTTTTTTTCGTATATATATTTATCTGATGGACTAGAAATGCAATTAGCAAAGAAAGGCTCTGATTTACATAGAGTGTATATTCATAACTATGTAATGTATAGCAATTTATATTATAATTCTATTAGCATAATATTATTAAAAATCGGTTTGGTAGGAATGATATTAACAGCGTTAATTTTCGCATTTTATGGAACATATATATCTAAAACGTGGATTTCAAAAAAATACACAAAGTATACTGGAGACATTTATTCAAAAGATGAAAAAGAAAATACCGAAAGTGTAGAGACAAAAACATTATTTGGTAGATTGCGAAAACTATTAGTTAATATATTTTTAGTAGTTATTATTTTATTGTTATATTTATTTATCCTACACATAATTCAACGTTACATATATATAAATTTTTGTATGTTGGTGGGAGAGTAATTTTACAAATAAATTGGAAAAAATCTTTGATTCAACAAAGATGATTAAACTAAAAAAGATAAATTATGAAATTCTTGGGAGTGACAATCCAGCATTAATAATAGTCAATTAGAAGGATTAAATTTATCAAGTAAATAATATAAGAAAGAAGAGTGAAAATAATGAATAGAAAAATATTGTCGTTAGTAGTAATAGTAGTTTCTATTTTGATTTGCGTGTTTAACATTTTAAGTGGTACATTAGATAATTTCTTTTGGAGAACACAGTATACATTAATTTTATTTATAATTTTTAATATTGTGTAGAGGAAGAATTATTGAAAATTATACTGTTTATGAGAAATATATTTACAAGGAAATAACGAAAAGTTTATTAATAACTTTGCAGTGATTATTTAGGAAGAATCACTTTTGGTGCAAATTCCCTCAAGGATATAAAGTAAAAAAAGGAGTGTTGTTTGACACTACCTGGAATATTAGGAGGATATGAATGAAAAAATTGATTAGAAAAATATATTTGGTGTTTATAATTATACTGTATACAGTATTTTGTTATATATATGCTACTGATGGATTGAAAATTCAACTAGCAAATAAAATACAAAATAATTTCTACGATTATATTAAATATGAGTATAGCCCTGTCAGTACCCAATTATACATAATAGCGATTATTGGTATGATTGTATCAGGACTAATCTTTACAGTTTGTTCAACATATAAGATATATAGATGTATAAAAAAATACATAGAAAAAAAGAGTTTACGAATAATTGCAGTGTTAATATTTTTAATTATAGTAATACTGCTTTTACATTTATGCAGAAATTATTTTGTTAATGTAAATATGCCTATTGGAGAAGAAATGTGAAATGGTTAATGCAAAAAGGAACAAATAAATGCATTTGTTGATAAAAACTTGCAACAACAAAGAGAAAATACTTTTTGCTTTAAAACCAATAAAATTCTCTGCTATGAATGGGACCAGAAAGCTTTAGCTTTAAGCAAAAAAATCTTTTGGTATAATAAGTATGGGTTAGCTAGCCATACAAAAAATCAAGGTGAGACATATGCGTATAAGGGAAAAACAGATTATACCCAAATAAATTGTAAAAAAGGATTAAATAGGGCAAATATGTTTCTGTATGAGTGGTTGCATGGAACTAAAAAAAGTTTAGAACTACAACAAGACAATATCCTATAGGAAATGGTTTAGTAAAATATGCAGATCCAGTATGGAGATAGAAAGAGGGAAATATGGAACAGTTAATAAACATATATAATGAATTTTATGGTGATATTTTTATAACTATTATAAGGATTTTGGTTGGAATTTTACTTATCTTAAGTAAAAAGTATGTGTCTAAAACATTAAAATGTTATGTAACAGTAGTTTACTTTGGTGGGATATTAGGAACGGTTATTCCGTGTTACCTTAATTGCTCTATAAAAGTTATTCTTTTAGGTTTAACTTTTGGGATGGTGTTGGGATACATATATGTTAAATTTCAAAAAAAAAGATTATATGACGGATGGAATATTTTTATTTGTCTATTTTTATGAATTTGTGGGACTTATATTTTTTGTTTTAAATATAAATTTTTCGAAAATATTTAAGATATACATTTATTATGTAGATTATGCAACAATTTATATTTCAATAATTATAGCAGCTATACTATCTGTTGCAATGTGTATAGTTTTACATAAAAAGAAAATTATTGAAGAAATAATTGCAGAAAATAAATATTTCTGGATTGGAAATTATTTTATTATAAGCTTGTTTATAGGAATTAGTAATTTTCCTGTTTACGGACCAGGTGACGGAAAGGAAATGAGTCTGGTACTGTTAAATGTTACAGATGATTTTCAGTTTAGTTGTTTAATGATACTTGAGACTATGATGATGCTTCTATATCGAGAATATAAAAAAACAAAAACAGAAAAGAACAAATTGTTATAATAAACTGTCCATGCCACTTTTTCAGTTGCTTTTAAATTGTATGAGTAATATAATGAAAAAGATAAAACGGAGGTATATATGGCGGCAAAAACAAAAGTTAAAGAAGTTAAGTTGACTGACGAAGAAAAGTATGCGAAAGCGAAAGAACTGACACAGGCTGTTAATTGTCTTACAAGAGACAAGGAAAGAGCAGAAATTTACGGAACAATAGCTAAGAAATATAGAGAGCTAGGTGACTATGAGGACTCGGCTAAGTTAGCTGAAGAGGCAGAGGCTAAGGCAAAAGAATTTAAGAAAAAGGCGGATGCTAACAAAAAGAATGAAAAGAAACCTGATAATTTTCAGGAAGAAGAGAAGAAGAGTAACGGAGTTGTCCGAAAAATAGTTTTAGGAATTATTCTTGTAGTAATAGTTGTTGGAATTGTAGGAGTAATTTTTTCTCAGACAAAACAGGGAAGATATGTTAGAGCTTCATATTATGAAAAGGTTGGCAATTATGAAAAGTCCTATAAGATGTTCAATAATTTAAAGTCTTACAAGGACAGTCAGGATAGAGCAACTTTAAGCAAATATGAATATGGCATAGATTGCAAAAAGAATGATGAATACGAAGTTGCAAAGAATACATTGAGAAGTTTGGGAGATTATAAAGATTCCGAAGCTCAGTTGTGCGAATTGGAACTTAACAATATTGATAAGTCTGAGGTTGGCACAAGTATACTTTTTGGAGAGTATAAGTGGCTTATTCTTGAGAAAAAACAGGGGAAAGCATTTTTGGTTAAGTCAGAACCAATTCCAGGATATGCATACAATGATGAAAATATTAGCGTAACATGGGAAAAGTCATCTCTTAGAAAATTCTTAAATAGTGATTTTATTGATGAAACATTCTCTGAAAGTCAGAAGTCAAAAATATTAGAAACAAGGATTTCAATTCCCCTTAATAGTCAGTCTAAGACAAAGGGTGGAAAGGAAACAACAGATAAGTTGTTCATGCTTAATGCTGAGCAGGCAAACAGATATGAAGAAATCCTAAGTAATTATACAAGAGACTGGTGGCTTATTGATGCGGGTATCAGCGACAATACAGCTCAGTTCGTATCTAACGGCAAGGTCATGGATTATGGTTACGAGGTGTCAAGCCAGAATATTAACATTCGTCCGGCAATGTGGATTCAGTATAAGTAAAACAAATAAATTTTTAGAAAAAAACGACGTTTATGTCGTTTTTTTTGACGCTTGTGCAAAAAGTATTGACCATACAAAAAAAGGGGGGTATAGTAGCAACAGTTTTAAAGCTTTAGAATTTAAAATAAGAGAAGAGGAGTTATAAAAACAAATGAAAAGAAATTTGAAAAAAGGAATAATAGTTTTGACAATCTTAGGTTGCATAGGTTCAACAACAGTGATGGCGTCAGAGAAGAATAAGGTGGCTGTCGATAAAAAAAACAAATGTGAATGGTATATTGATGAGAAAAGTGGCATTATAGCTAAGACGGTTGATAAAATTATAAGCTCAAACAATAACATAGAATCGCATTTAAAAGAGGAAGAAATTGTTGTGGATCCAAAAGATGATGAATCAAAGACTCAGTGGAATGGTATTGCTACATATAATGTTTCTGAAATGAGTGCAAGAAAAAGAACTGTAGTGGAGTCAGGTAGTGATAGAAGCGGTACTGCTAAGATTACATTAAAAATATGGTATGAATTATCTGAATATAGGCAACAAGAATATGGACGTATTAGCAAGGTTATAGGAAAGGTTAGTGGATGTAATGGTGGAATAAGGCTGGATTCTGGTGTGACATTAGTTAAGTGTTCATACACGGTTGGACAAGATGGTTTTACAAAGAAAGATGGATACAAGGAATTTAGTAAGTCAGGAAGTGGAAAGACTATACTTGGAAAAAGCTTTCAATATGAGCCACCGAAATCCTGGAAGGCAGTTTTAACAGAACATAGTTGCAATATGGGAGCCAATCAGACAATTGTTTTGAAAAGAGGAAAATCTTCATGGAGTTACACGCTTGATTGTAAATATTAAACCAATATATAAATTGACTTGTGTATAAATTATAATATAATTGTTAGGAAAGGAGAAAAAATTATGAAATTCAAAACTACATTATCAAGTTTAATTTTGGCAGTTGCAGTAATAGTTGCACAGTATTTAAATTATAAGATTGAATCAAAGGTAAGTCTTACATTTAATTCTACATATGAATTTGTATGGTGTTCAATTATTATGTTGGTTTTAGGACTTATAGCGGGCATTAATATAATTTGGATTTTACATTCTGAAAATACCATTGAAACAATTATAGCTATTGCTTTTCAGGTTATAGCAGCAGTTGTGGGATTTGAAGCATTGAAAATTATAACATTTGTACCACTTATGATAATAGGTGTGTATATTTGCATATTAGTATTGCAGAAAAATAAAAACAAATAAAAAAGATGTGATAATTCACCTGTTTAATCAGATATATAATCTGAAGATAAATTAAAGTGAATTGTCACATCTTTTTTTGTAATAAGATTCTTCCAGAGTTTCTTATTATATAAAAATATAAACTAGGAATGCACACTCGTACAAAAAGAAAATCCGTTTGAAATTATATAAAAATTTATATAATGTTATTTTTCGTAATCTATTACGCAGCGTTCACAGGCATTAACGATAATTGTGTTGCCGAATTTGTCGTAGCGTTTGAATTCGTGACCGTATGCTTTATGAACATGACCATGCACAAAATATTTTGGTTTATATTTTGTCATAATTTCCTTAAACACACTGAAACCTGTATGCGGCAAATCTTCTCCATCATTAATTCCCTTGGCAGGTGAATGACAAACCAAAATATCAACACCACCTTTCAGGAAAAGCTTACGCTTAAGTTTGGCGTAGCGGCGTCTCATTTGTCTTTCTGTAAACTGGAAAGTTCCCGGACGGTAACGCATTGAACCACCAAGTCCCATTATTCTAATTCCGTTGTAGACAATCAAATCGTCATCAATACACACGCATCCCTCTGGAGGCGTTGAAAGATAACATTCGTCATGATTACCATGTATGTAAAGAACTGGAACGTGAGATAGTGTTACAAGAAATGACAAATACTGTGGAGCCAAATCACCACAAGATATTATCAAATCAATATCTTCTAATTTATCAGGTGAGTAATAATCCCAGTAGTATTTGGATTCCTCGTCTGATATAAATAAAATCTTCATATTAGTCCTCCGAACTTATTTTTAAGAAACCCCATTGTTTCTTTTAGTTATTGATTTACACCTTGCTGCATTGCAACAGGTTTTGCTTCTTCTTCAAGTTCATCAATAACAGGTATCTCACCGATAATATTGTCCGAAAGCCAGTCCATTGTAATAATGTCATTTGGTGAGAGAGTTTGGTTTTCACCATTTTTTATTGTTTTGTCCTGTGAATAAATAATTCCTGAAAATGGATTAAAATCACCGGAGCGAATTGTTTTTGTTAATAGATTTATTAATTTTTTAATGCCCTCAGGTAACCATGGAGAACTAATTACTTCAATTGCGTTTTCAGCCATGCCCCACCAGTAGTTAATTGCCTTTACATTCTTTGAGTCATCTGCTTTCCATGTACCATTAAGAATGGCTTCTATAAGCTGCTCATAGAATTTTCCCCAGTTATATATTGGAATGGCAAGATTCCAAATACTGTCAGGATATGACATGTATAAACCGTAGTATCTTGTTCCGGCTTCTGGAACAGACAAATCTTTGTCGGAAACGCAGTCAGGCTGTAATTGTTTAATCTGTTCTTCAACGTCAACGTCTTTTAAACAGCTCCAAAGCAGATGAATTTTTGCTCTTGGGTTAGTCATTTTTACACCCTGTGCAAATGAGTTAATATTGGCAATTGTTCCGTATATAGGATAATCGGCAATGTATACAATTTTGTCATGCGCTGCCATTGAACCGGCAACTGCACCCATAATGAATTTAGCTTCATGCATTCTTGCGTAGTATGTTCTCATTGAAGTATGAGGGTCATGCAGTGAGCAGTTTAGTATTGTAATTTTTGGATTAGCAATTGCAGCCTTTAAGCTTGCCTGAGAAAAAGTTGGCGATGTTGTAAATATTACATTGCAGCCATTGGCAATGGCATCATCAATTGCCTCTTCAATATTGTGTGAATTAATACTGTCATAGTATACGGTAGTTACATCATCAGGAAAAACTTCGTTAAGGTGCAATCTACCTAACTCATGGGAATAGGTCCATGCACTGGATGCTGAAGTTTTTTCATAAATAAATGCTACCTTCAAATGCTTTGCACCCGGTGTCAAAAGCTTTGTTAAAACAGAAGCTTTTTTGGTTGAAGCAGTCATTCTTAAGTCAACTTCGGTATCTGACATAAGCTCAAACTCAGAGAAATTTGAATTAATTAATTTAGTTAATTCACTGTCTGACATTTCTAAAAGTTCTTTATAGCCATATAGTTGTGTAAACGCTAGGAAAGCATCGCCACAAGTGATTTCCTTAAGATTTTCGCCACCGATTTCATCATATTTGGATTGAAAAGTTAGAAACAGCGAGCGAAAATCTATTCTTTCGTTATGGCTCCAAACTTCTCCAGGCTTTTTGCCTACAACAGTTTGCAATTTTTCAAAACTTCCTAGTTTTGAAAAATATAAGTAATTGATTTCTGACAAACTATAGAAATCAACAAATTCATAATAAAGTTTAACATCATAATCATCTGTTTTTTTCGGTAAAATTCTTGTTACCTGTCCCATTACGGAAACTGCATCGTAGTATTTTAAAACGCTGACACGTTTATTTCCTTCTAAAACATAGAATTTGTTCATGTATTCATAAGCAATAATAGGATCGGTAATTCCTTCTTCCTGTTGGGCTGTGGAAAGTGTCATCCACTTGGAAGCAAACTCGGAATTAGGGTCGAGAATAGGCATAAAGTTGCTGGAAAAAGAATTGCTTCTTCCAGCAGTTTTGGTACCTACCACCTGGGCTAATGGAATCTGAACTAACCCAAGAGATACTTCTCTATAACTTTTGGTTGTATGCAAAATATCATCAAGAACTTCAAGAGTTGGACTTTCTCCAGCCATAAGTTTTGACTGATAATCTTTTTTCCCAATTTTAGCTGCCTGTACATAATCTGAATAAGACATAGAAACCTTCCTTTCAAATAAAAACAACTCTAAGCATAAGCAAAGAGTTGTCTGGTGTCATGTTAATTAATTTTTTCTGAGATAAACACTTACACTTGTACTTTGGTAATATGCTATAAGTGTAATACTCTTTGTTTTCCACCAATGCTCAGCGGAACCATTTGAATATGTTCTTGCAAATGTATAATTTCCGTATGTACCTGAAATGTTAGAAACTATAGCATCATAAGAATCCTTTGAAAGTTTGCCATACTGTAAACGCACTTCATAAAGCTTACCTTTTTCGTTAAGTACATACTGAAGTAGAGCGTTAGAATCAGTAGGAAGAACTTGTGCACCAAAGTATTCAGGTGGATTCTTCTCGCTGAATTTGTATGTAAGATATGCAACTTTTCCATCTGAAGAAGCTGCGTATGAACCATCCTGAGTACCTTTCTGTTTCTTTTCATAAGAAGAAATAGATTTACGTTTACTGCCAAACTTAACATCAGTTAAATTCTTAATGGATTTACTAATTGTTTCATCCTGTGAACCTTCTGTTGACATTACAGATACTGAATTAGGTGATGAATTGCTGCTGCTAGTATCTTTATTATTAAGTTTTGATATAAAACTTATTAGTAATGCAGCAACTATAATTATTATTGTAAATATAACGATATATGTTATATTTTTGTTCGTTGTTTGTTTTGTATCGCGCATTTGCCGCCTCCTTAAAGCTAATCTTTACATAATTTTAGCATAAAAGGTCAATAAGTTAAAGGTAAAAAGCAAAAGTATGTTGATAAAAAATAAGAATTTGTTATAATTAAAGGGTAGTACCTATTACTTATAAGTCTCTCCTAAGACTCATAAGTATACTAACATATTTTTCAGTCCGGAACGGTTAATGGCAAGGGGGCCTTAACCGTTCTTTGCTGTTAAAGGGAAAATACAAATGTAGGAGGGCAATATGAAGACAGCTTGGTTGGTAGTAAATGGATATTTAAAAAGTGAAAAGTTTGAAGAAATATATAGTTGGTTAATTGAAGCAGCAAAGGAAAGAAACATTAATTTGAAAAAGTTGCCTAATGACCAGCTTGATTCAATTATTCCGGCAGATCCTGAAAATATAAACTGGAGAGAACGACCGGAATTTGTTTTGTTTTGGGATAAGGATGTCAATTTGGCAAGAATGCTTGAGAGAGAAGGCTTCAGGGTATTTAATAATGCAGATGGAATTGAGGCGTGCGATGACAAGGCGCTAACTTTTATCCGCCTAAAAAACAAAAACATAAAAATGCCAAAAACTTTTATTGCACCAATGACATTTGATAAGGAATATAAAGATTATACTTTTTTACTTCAGGTTGAAGGAAACCTTGGCTATCCTATGGTGATTAAGGAGAACAAAGGCTCTTTTGGTGAACAGGTATATTTGGTAAATAGCTATTATGAAGCAGTTGATAAAATAAAAGAAATCGGGCATCATGAGTTTATCATGCAGGAGTTCATCGAAAGTTCTAAGGGTAAAGATGTTCGAATACACGTTGTAGGTGATGAAATTGTTACGGCAATGGAGCGTGTAAATGAAAATGATTTCCGCGCCAACATAACTAACGGTGGTAAAATGAAAAAGTACACACCAACTAAAGAGCAGGCACAGATGGCTATAGATGTATGCCGTGAACTTAATTTAGATTTTGCAGGTGTGGATATCATGTTTGGAAAAGAGGGAGAACCTGTTCTTTGCGAGGTGAACTCCAATGCTCACTTTAAAAACATATATGACTGCACAGGCGTGAATGTAGCGGAGAGTATTTTAGATTATATTGTTAAAAGTATTAAAGATTAGCATTGAAATTAAATGAGTGGAAAATTGATGCTAAACATATTAGTAAGCCAAGATTTATATTTGAAGTAAATAAGAAAAAGATTCAATTTATTAATAGAAACTTAAAATTAGTTGATTAATATAGGAGGAAACATTCCAAAAAATGAGCAACATTGGCTGGGTGATTTATTCAAGAGAAGATGCAGAAAAAAATAAAGGTTTTATCAGAATGCTTAAGGAAGATTTCGACCAATATAATGTTGAACTTAAGCTGGTTATTTTAGAAGAAATTGATAAACCAGAGGTGTTTGTAAAGAATGCAAACATTGATTTTGCAATAAACAGAAGCAGAAATTCCTACATTGCAGAACTTCTTGAGAAAAGAGAAATAAGAGTTTTTAATAACAGCATGGTTACAGACATTGCTAATAACAAAGGCAAAAATTACAAATATTTGGAAGGCATAGTTCCTTTTCTACCAATAATTTATCAGAGAGAAGTAATTGGTAGCCATGAAAGCATACGGGATTTTACTTATCCTTATGTAATCAAAAGTTGCTGTGGACATGGTGGAAGTCAGGTGTTTTTAGTACATAATGAAGATGAGAAGAAACAGGCACTTTCTAAGATAAAGGACGAGTATGTTATCCAAAAACTTTGCTCTGACATTGGAAAAGATGTTAGGGTATATGTTATAGGAAACAAAATTGTTAAGGCTGTTTTAAGAACTTCAAAAGAAAGCTTTAAGAGCAATTATAGTCTTGGTGGAAGTGCCCGGGAATATAATTTAGATAATTATGAAATTGCCATGGTTAAGCAGATTTTAAACAAATTCCAAATTGATTATGGTGGAATTGATTTTACATTTCATAATGGAAAGGCTGTGTTTAATGAAATTGAGGACGCAGTGGGAGCAAGAATGCTTTATAGCGTTTGTGACATAGATATTGCTAAGTTATTTGTAGATTATATTATAGGTGAGATATCATAAATAATATTCAAATATGGACACTCGTTGGAGTTAAAAGAAAATAAAAATGGAGATATTCAAATGGAAAAAAGAAACTTTTTTCAAAGGCTGACAGGTCATTTTTGTACAATAACAAGACACAGACATCAGGTAATTAAACATTGTAAAAAAGCTGGTATATTGTGGCAGGGACTTAGACATGACTTGTCTAAATATGCGCCAACAGAATTTATTCCGGGAGTTAAGTTTTATACAGGACACAGAAGTCCTAACGAGGGCGAAAGGGAAGCTTTCGGATATTCAAAGGCTTGGATGCACCACAAAGGACGTAATCGTCACCACTTTGAATATTGGGTGGATTACAATATTGAAACCCATAGAAATGAACCGGTGGAAATGCCTTACAATTATGTGGCTGAGATGTATTGCGACAGATTGGCTGCCAGCAAGATATACAATGGCAAGAAATATAAACAGACGGATCCGTTAGACTATTTTAGCAGAAGAAAACCTCACAGAAGCATTAATTTGAAAACAAGGGATGAAATTGAAAAATTGCTTGTTATGACTGCAGAAGCCGGTGAGGATGAGGCATTTAAGTACATTAGAAAGAGACTTAAAGAAGAAAAGAAAATTAAGGGAAAGAATAAAGCAGGACATTAGATAAGTAAATTAAATGCCAGAGAAAGTAAGAAAATAGATCACTGGAAAAGTAAGAAATCAAGTAAACAAAGAAAAAATAAGGAAATAAAACTATGAATAAGAAGAACATACCAATAGTGACAACAATTTTGATAATTATAAATATTGCCGTGTTTCTAGTAATGGAGTTCACAGGCAGCACTGAAAATACTCAGTTTTTATATGAACATGGCGCAATGTACTGGCCGGCTGTTTTGGAAGATGGCCAGTGGTACAGATTGATAACCCATATGTTTGTACATTCAGGTGCCAACCACATAACAAATAATATGTTTATGCTTGGAATATTGGGCTATCAGATTGAAAAAGAATATGGACCAATTAAGTATCTGATTACTTATTTTGTAAGTGGTATAGGTGGCGCGGTATTGTCGGCTTTAATTGAAATGAGTTTAGGAGAAGCTGTTGTTAGCGTAGGTGCTTCAGGCGCAATATTTGGAATATTCGGAGTTATGCTTGTTATGATTTTCAAAAACAGACAAAGAATGGGACAGGTGTCTGCACCACGACTTATTATTTTATTTGTTTTGATGGTATTTGGAAATATGGAAGAAGGTGTGGATGTAATGGCGCATCTTGGCGGAGCATTAATTGGTGTGGCAATGGGATTTTTGCTATATCGCATCAAAGACAGAGGCAGATATTTTAATTTGTAGTAGAAAAAATATTTGGATGCTTTTGACACCCGAATTATATATGATAAAATTATAAAAAAGATTAGGAGGCATAACATGAGTGATTGTATTTTTTGTAAAATAGCAGCAGGAGAAATTCCTAGCACTGCGCTATATGAAGATGACAAGGTAAAGGTGATTTTTGATGCAGGTCCGGCAACATTAGGACATGCTTTGGTTTTACCAAAAACACATGCAGCAAACGTGTTTGAGATTGATGATGAAACACTTGCACATGCTCACATTGTTACAAAGAAAGTGGCAACAGCCCTTAAAGAAGCAACAGGTTGTAAGGGTATCAATATCTTACAGAACAATGGAGAAGTAGCAGGTCAATCAGTGTTCCACTTTCATATTCACATTATTCCAAGATATGATGAGGATGATGCAAACATTAAGTGGACACCTGGCACACAGGACACAGAAGGTTTAGAAAAAATTGCCGCAAAGGTTAAAGAAATATTGAAATAGTTATTAATAAAAAAGCCCTATGTTATATTCTGATATGAAGTTAAATTATTGTATGCATATCAGTTTTAACATAGGGCTTATATTTTATTTATATTATTTTATTTGCTCAAATCTTTTATTAAGCCAACAATTTTTTCAACACCACCTGTACCTGATGATTTTGACATTGCTTCAATGTATGTGTCCTTGTTGTCAAAGACTTTATGTACTGTTGAAATCAAATCATCTTTTGTGGCTACATCTTCATCTAGAACTTCACTGAAGCCCTGCTTCTTATAAGAGTTAGCGTTTAATATCTGGTCACCACGACTTGCATTAGCAGATAGTGGAATCAGAATATTAGGCTTGTTTAATGCTGAAATCTCGCAAATGCTGTTGGCACCGGCTCTTGATATAATTATGTCTGCCATTGCAAAGAAATCTTTCATTTCTTCACTGATATATTCAAACTGAGCATAACCTTCTGTACCATTAAGAGATTCATCTACCTTACCTTTTCCACAAAGATGTGCAACCTGAAAATCTTTAAGAAGTTCAGGTAAAGCAGCTCTAACAAGTTTATTTACCTTCTCGGCACCAAGGCTACCGCCTGTTACCATAATAACAGGCTTGTTTGCAGTGAAACCACACATGTCAAGAGCTGTGATTTTATTTCCTGTAAATAACTCTGCTCTTATAGGTGAGCCTGTGTGAACAGCTTTCTCGCCTAAATACTTAGCAGTTTCAGGGAAATTGTGACAAACTTTTGTTGCCTTCTTTATGGCAAGTTTGTTCGCAAGTCCCGGTGTCATATCTGATTCGTGAATAATTACGGGAACCTTGTATTTGGCAGCTGCAAATACAACAGGAACTGTAACAAAACCACCTTTTGAAAATACAATATCAGGTTTAAATTTTCTGATGATTTTTTTTGCCTGAAAATATCCTTTTAAAACCCTAAATGGATCTGAAAAGTTTTTCCAACTAAAATAACGTCTAAGTTTACCGGAAGAAATTCCCTGGTAATCTAAACCGGCATCTTCAACTAATTTAGTTTCCATACCACCTTCAGAACCAATATATTTAATTTCAAAGCCTGCCTCTTTAAGCTGAGGTACAAGGGCAATGTTTGGTGTAACATGTCCTGCTGTTCCACCACCGGTTAAAATAATCTTTTTCATAATATTCACCTAGTTTCCTTGTTCTTTATTATATTTTTTTATTTGTTTTTTGATTTCCTGTGTAGTTTTTCCATTTAAAGTCATGTTCATTAAATCAGTAGCTCGTGCCACAGAATCTTTATCCTGTAAAACAGTTGCAAGATATGTTCCTGTATAAGTACATAAGTCTTTTGAAGGAGTACCGATTACACCAAATGACATAATGTTCCAACCGTCAGAACCACCATCTTTTAATAAATTAATTGATGATGAAATATCCATGTCAGTTGTAAAACTGTTTTCGATAGCATCTAAAATACTATTATAATGAAGCAATGTTGTGCCACTTAATGCCTTTTTCTCGATGGCTTTAAGAACCTTAACCTGGTTTTTGTTTCTTTCCATATCACCATTGCCGAATGAATGACGTTCTCTTGCATAAGTAAGAGCAGTGGCACCATCCATTTTCATGTTACCTTTAGTATAGGTGTATTTCTTACGTTCCTTTGTTTCAGTATCACCGTATGAAGCATAAGTTGTTGTACTGAAAGGTTTATCAACCTTAACTGTAACGCCACCCATGGCATCAATAAGTTTGGCAAAACCTGTAAAGTTAAGCTTTACATAATGATAACGACTGCTTGAAATTTTGAATCCATATAAAGATTTTAATGTGTCCATTAAAGCTTTATTGCCCGGATTCCATGAAACCTCACTTGCCCATTGCCAATCGCTAACAGTAGCAGCAGTTCCGTCTGCTTTTTTAGCTGTACCTTTTCCATATAAACCAACATGTGTTAGTTTGTCATATGAATCAGGGGCAACGCATTTTGCCTTCACCTCTACATAATAATCTCTAGGAGTTGAAATCATTAAAACATTGTGAGTTTTTGGATTTACAACTGCTAAAATATTTGTGTCAGAACGTCCTAATGACTTCCTGTTAAATTCTCCAAAAGTATCATTTGCAGAAACGAAAACTACAAATGGTTTATTATCTAGCTTTTTACCGTTAGTGAATTTAGAAAAATCACGGAAAAGGAAAAAGCATACAAGTGCCAATAAAATAATTACAATAACTGAAATAATCTTCCCAAATGTTTGAGCGTTCTTAGACTTCTGTAATAAGAAGAAAACTAAGCCTAAAAGTACAAGAAGAATAAGTATTGTTACACCAACTATTGTAGGTGTGATAAAAGCAAAGTCTTTAGTAAGGAATAAATAAACATCAGTAATTGACAATGCAAGCTGAATTAGCACTAGAACAATCCCAACGATTTTTCCTGCCTTTGAACCTTTAGTTGGATCTTTAGCCTTTACACTCTTTTTACTACCAGAGTTTGATTTGGCATGATTTGCTGCTGATGTTGTTTCAGAACTATATCCGTAGTAGCCGGTTTTTGTATCTGATGAATTTTGTTTTTTACTCATAAGTACCTCCTAAATTCTTTTATAGAGTAACATTTTAATTTTTAGTAAAAGCTAAATAATCACTTTATTTGAAAAAGTGATTAAAAAACTTTAGCTATATAATTGTTTGTATCTGTTATACGAAATAAAATGCATATTTATTGAGCAAAATATAAATAATTCATTCAAGTATATTCATTAATATTTCATTCAAATTAAAATGCGTTGAAAAACTATCAAAAATTGTTCCTGACAGTCCGCAAAATTCGGTCTAATTATACTACATATTTATAAAAAAACAAAGAGCAACAGTGTATCTTTAACTATTCAGCCAACAGCTCAAAGTCTCAAAGAGCCTTTTCGCTGTGGTGAATCACCGAATGATACTGTAAATATCAACGAAAAATGTGCAAGCACCTTTTTGGTGATATTTACAGTATCGCATGGCTGAATAGTTATACAAATTGACAAATAATAGTGGCTTTGGTAAAATTATAGAATATTATGAGCTGGTGTTGCGGACTTTGAAACTGTTGCAAGCCAGCTTATGTTGTAGGAGAAAAAATGAAACAGTCAAGAGCGTTTAGAAGAATAATAGTATTATTGTTGCTTGCAACAGTAATAACTGTACAGACAATAGTATTCTGGTATTGTTGGGATAATCATTACAGCAGTGGAATGGACAGAGGCTTTTTCTTTAAAGGTCATATGGTACTGTTGTTTGTATATGCTTTATTGTTTACAGTGTTCTGTCAGGTGTACGGAGCATTTAAGTTAGGAAGACTTAAGTATTCGGATTTGGTATTCTCTCAGTTACTTGCATTGTTATTTACTAATGTAATAATGTATTTGCAGATTTCCATGTTAAGTCTTAAATTAGTAAATCCGGCACCTATTATCGGGATGAGCTTTGATAATATTTTATGTTGTCTCATTTGGGCGGCAATAGCCATGTCGGTTTACAAATGGTTATATCCACCAAAAGACATGTTATTAATATATAGTGACAGAGATCCGGATAATTTAGTAAAGAAAATCAAAACAAGAGAAGATAAATATCACATTAAAGAGTCAATTCATTGTGATGAAGATTTTTCAAAAATAAAAGAAGCCATTTTGGGACATTCAGCAGTATTGCTTTGTGACATACCAAGTGGAACAAGAAACTCAATTATCAAACTTTGCTATATGTATGATAAGAGAGCATATATTACACCAAAGTTATCAGATATTATTGTTATTGGTGCAGAACAGAATAATTTATTTGATTCACCATTATTGGTAACTAAGGTAAGAGGTCTTAAATGGGAACAGGCTTTTGTGAAGAGAATTATTGATATTGTCATTGCCTTAATCTTATGTATACCAACAGTTATTATTACTGTGATTGTTGCAGTATGCGATTTAATTTGGGATAGAGGACCGGTTTTCTACACACAGCCAAGACTTACGGTCAATGGAAAAGTTTTTAAAATATTAAAGTTCAGAAGCATGAAAGTTGACTGTGAAAAAGACGGCGCACGTTTAGCAGCCAAAGATGATGACAGAGTTACTAAGGTGGGAAAAATATTAAGAGCAACACATCTTGATGAATTACCACAGGTGTTTAATATCCTGGCAGGTCAGATGTCAGTTGTAGGTCCAAGACCTGAACGACCTGAAATCGCAAAACAGTATGAGGAAACAATTCCTGAATTTTGTTTTAGATTAAAGGTGAAAGCAGGACTTACAGGATATGCTCAGGTATACGGAAAATATAACACAACACCTTATGATAAATTGAAATTGGATATGTATTATATTCAACATTATAAGATTTGGACTGATATTCAGTTAATATTAATGACCTTTAAGATTATGTTCATGAAGGATAATACCGAAGGCGTGGACAAGAATCAGAAGACAGCAATTATAGATAAGAAATAGGTGATTTATATGACAGAGAATTACTCAGTGCTAATGTCAGTTTATATAAAAGAAAAACCTGAATATTTAGAGGAGGCCATTACCAGCATTCTTAATCAGACAGTAAAAACTAATGATTTTGTAATTGTATGTGATGGCCCTCTTACAGAAGGCCTGAATAAAGTTATTGCAGATTTTGTAACAACCTATTCAGGCTTATTCAATGTTTACAGGCTTGAGCATAACATGGGGTTGGCAAAGGCACTTAACAATGGAATATTACAATGTAAAAATGAGATAATCGTTAGAATGGATAGCGATGATGTAAGTATGCCTGATAGAGTTGAAAAGCAGATGAAGGCAATGAAGGAAAAAAATGCAGATATAGTTGGCTCTAACATAATTGAGTTTGTGGGAGATATTAGTAACACTGGAAACATGCGCGTGGTTCCTGAGAATAATGAAGAAATAATTATGTTTGCAAAAAACAGAAGTCCTTTTAATCATCCATCAGTAATGTACAAAAAATCAGCAGTAATCGAAGCCGGCTTTTATGAGGATTATAGATTTTTTGAGGATTATAATCTTTGGTGTACAATGTTAAACAAAGGCTACAAAGGATATAATGTTAAGGAAAATCTCCTGTATATGCGTGGTGGCAGTGAAATGTACAAGAGACGTGGCGGTGTTTCTTATGTAAGGTATATTTACAGATTCAGAAAACATTTGAAAAAGATAGGATTCATATCTATGGGAAATTTCCTTACAAGTGTATTAACAAGAAGTATTGTAAGTATTATTCCTAACGGCTTAAGAGTTGCCTTATATGGAAATACATTAAGAAAGTAGTAGGACAATGAATAAAGAAGTTTTAAAAGTTTTTTTCAAACCATTAACCTGGTTTAACAAGGCTATAAAAAAAGACGAAAAGCTAATATTTTTCTATACTAACTTAGGTTTTAGAGATAATGTTAAGGCTTTTTATGATTATTTAATAAGAAAGAACTATAACGATGATTACCGGATTGTGGTAAGCAGTAATGATTATGAAAAATATATTGAAAGCACTCCTACTAATGTTACATTTGTGGGAAACACGCAGGGCATTAAGTATTTTCTAAAATCAAAATACGCTTTTTACTGCTTTGGTAAATATCCAATAAAACCTAGTAAAAATCAGACAGTTGTTAATTTGTGGCATGGCACACCTTTGAAGAAAATCGGAAATTTGGAAAAAGGATTAGAGAAAATAGACTATAACTTTTTTACCATTGTGGCTGCAAGTTCGCCATTGTATAAACCAATTATGGCAAAGATTTTCGGCTGCAATGAGGAACAGGTACAAATACTTGGAAATCCAAGAAATGATGAGCTATTTATACCAAACAAAAAAGAAGATGAATTGTTGAAAAAGCCAAATGAGAAATTAATTTTGTGGCTTCCAACATACAGAGAATATAATGATGATTATATTGTTTCGGTTTTAAAGAAAACACAGATTGAAGAGTTGAATTCGAAATTAAAAAAATCAAACATTAAGATGATTATAAAAATGCATCCACTTCAAAAAGCTGATGCTTACAAAGAAAAGCACAGCAACATTAAATTCATGACACAAAAAGCACTTGAGAAGAAAGGTCTAAGTGTGTATGCACTGCTTAGAAATGCAGATGCGCTTATTACTGACTACTCATCAGCTTACTTTGACTATATGCTTCTTAACAGACCGATTGCTTTTACAGTTGAAGATATTGAAGAATATAGAAAGAAGCGAGGTTTTGTATTTGATAATCCATTTGAATACATGCCAGGTGAGAAGATTAATTCCTATGAAGATTTGGAAAAATATGTGGTGAATGTGGCAGAAGATAATGATGTTTTTGCAGCAGAACGAGAGAGAGTTAATATGATTATTAACTCTTACAATGACGGCGAAAGCTGTCAGAGAGTGGAAAAGAAAGTTTTCGGAGGTATTAAATGAAAAAGGTAAAAGATATACTGAGAAAACTAATGTTGCTTTACAAAAGATTTTTATATTTTCTGGCAAAACTCATAGAAAAAAGAGATGACAAAATGGTTGTGTTTGAGTCTTTTCAGGGAAGAAATATTTCGTGTAACCCAAAGGCGTTGTATGAAGAAATGAAAAATAATCCTAAATATAAAGATTACACACTGGTTTGGTCTCTTAGAAATCCTAACAGAACAGATGTGAAAAACGCTGTTAAGTTTGAAAGTTTTGGCTATTACAGAGCCTTGGCAAAAGCAAAATATTGGATTTTTAATTCAAATCCAAGAATGTTTTTGAAACCTAAGGCTGACCAGATTTTTGTTCAGACATGGCATGGTACACCTTTGAAAAAAATAGGTCTTGATGTGGAAAAGCAGGGAAACGCATTAACAAACAAGTCTCAGATGAAAAATATTTATGTGGAGGAATCAAAGAAAATAACTTACATGATTTCACCATCTAAGTATTGTACAGATAAGTTTATTTCGGCATTTAATATGAAAAATGTGTCTAAAGAGAACAATGTGCTGACAACAGGCTATCCAAGAAATGACTATCTTTTTAAATTTACAAAAGACCAGTGCACTAATATAAAGAAAGAACTAAATATACCAACAGATAAGAAAGTTGTACTTTACGCACCCACATTCAGGGATAATCAGTACAGTGCAGCAGAAGGTTTTAAGCTGGCTAACTATATTGATTTTAAGGAAGCGTACAAAGAACTTGGTGATGATTATGTAATTTTATTTAGGGCACATTATTTTATATCAAAGAAACTGGATGTAAGTGAGTATAGAGGCTTTGTTTATGATGTATCTTCAGTTGAAGATGTAAACACTCTTTATGCCATAAGCGATATGCTTATTACAGATTATTCATCGGTATTCTTTGATTATGCTAATCTGAAAAGACCAATTGTTTTCTTTATGGCAGATTATGACGAATACAAAAATAAGACCAGAGACTTTTATTTTGATGTGAAAGAGTTGCCCGGTCCGGTAGTGTTTAATCAGCAGGAAACAATGGCGTATGTTAAGAAATTCATTGACAATTTTGTCATTGATGATAAATATAAAAAGTTTAACGAGAAGTATAATTATTTAGACGGACCTGACGTCAGTAAAAAAGTGCTGGATATGATAATAGAAAATTAGTATAATTGTTGTGATACTATGGGTTCGTTAAGATTATACAATCACACGAATGCAGAAATGGAGGAAGAACACGTGAAACGAGTTATAACATATGGAACATTTGATATGCTTCATTATGGACATATTAATATTTTAAGAAGAGCAAAGGAAATGGGAGACTATTTGGTAGTAGTGCTTTCAACAGATGAATTTAACTGGAACTCAAAGCAAAAGAAATGTTACTTTACTTATGAGCAAAGAAAGCAGGTACTTGAAGCTATCAGATATGTAGATTTAGTTATCCCTGAAAATAACTGGGATCAGAAGATTTCAGACGTACAAGACTACAAGATTGATACTTTTGTAATGGGTAGCGATTGGGAAGGCAAATTTGATTTTCTTAAAGATTATTGCGAAGTAGTTTATTTACCAAGAACAGAAGGTATTTCAACTACACAGATAAAAGAAGACCTTAACAAAAAAGACATGACTGCTAAGGGCGATAAGTAGGAGATGGAAATGGTAAGTATAATTGTAACCCACAGAAAGTGGCTATTGTATTTAAAAGACTGCTTCAAAAGCATTTCAGAACAGGAATTTAAGGATTATGAAACAGTGCTTGTTGTAGATGATTTACAGGATGACAAAGATGAATTCCAGCAGGTTATTGACGAATACAAGGACAAAATTAATTTAAAAGTATTCTATTTGGAAGGCAAAACCGGCGTATCCGCAGCCAGAAATTTGGGCATGGATAAGGCGCAGGGAGAATATATTTATTTTCTTGATAATGACGACTACATTTACGATGATGGGATTAAGAAATTATTAGATGTAATGGATGAAGATACAGACATGGCTTATGGTCGTGTTCAGGGAACATATCAGGGAACAGTTACATTTGAGGAAAAGCGTAATATTGAAAAGGAAGAGGAAAATCTTGAAAAATATGATTTTGATAATCCCATTGAGTCAAGACTTACTCATTTTAGAAGACTGGAAAGATTAACAGTTCTTGGTGCATTATATAGAAAGTCATTATTTACAGACAATAACATTAGGTTTAATGAAGAACAGTATTGTTTCGCAGATGTTAGAGTGCTTACAGAGATTTTGTGTACAACAAAGAAAATCAAAAGTAACGTAAATGCAATTTATGTAAAGAGACATCATAATGACAGATATAATAATCCGGCAATCGAACAGACACCTAAGATAGAGTCAATGCCTTATTATTTTATGGCAATTGACAATGCAAAGAAGGTAGCTGAGGGACATCCTGAAATTCAGGGACATTTTGATCTTATTGAAGCTAAGTTCGTCACATTATACTTAATTAAAAAACTCCGTTGGAATACAGAGGAAGAAGAGTGCTGGGAAAATGAATACTTCCAGGAATTCTACAAGAGATGTAGCCAGATGGATAAGAAGAATTTAAAAAGAAGATATTTTTATTTTCTCGAAAAGCCTGTAATAAAGGCAATGGCAAAGGGCGATTTGGCAAAGGTTAAAAAAACAGGCAACAGATATCTGGCAAAGAAGAAGTTAAAGAGAATGTTCAAAAATAAATGGGCCAGAAATAAAGCTTTTGCATTGCATATTTTTAACAAAATGCCAATGAAAGAAAACTATGTAATTTTTGAAAGTTTTATGGGAAGAAATTATTCCGGACAGCCTAAATATATTTACGAATACATGCAGGAACATTTTGGAGATAAATACACTTATGTGTGGTCTGTGGATAAGAGAGGCTTGAAGATACCGGGAAAACATAAAACAGTTAGAAGATCAGGTCTTAGATATTTCTATTACATGAATAGAAGTAAATATTGGATTCTAAATATGAAACAGCCACTTAGTGTTCCAAAAAGGGAAGATACAGTGCTTTTGGAAACATGGCATGGAACACCACTTAAGAGACTGGCTTTTGACTTAAACGATGTTGTAGGTGGCGTATCAAATTACAAGGACAAGTTTTACAGACAGAAAGAAAACTGGGATTATCTTTTATCAGACAATCCGTTTTCAACTGAAAAATTCCAAAGTTGCTTTATGTATCCAAAAGAAAAAATTCTTGAATACGGATATCCTGCAAATGATCCTTTATATGCACCTGACAGAGAAGAACGTGCTAGAAAGATAAAGGAAAAATTAGGAATTCCTGCCGACAAGAAAGTAATTATGTACGCTCCAACATGGCGTGATGATAATTACTATGAAATTGGACAGTTTAAGTTTGACTTGGATTTAGACGTAAACAGATTAGAAAAAGAATTTGGTGACGAATATGTGCTATTGCTTAGATTACATTATTTAGTTGTTGAAGCACTAGACATGTCAAAATATGGTAAGTTTGCAGTTAATGGAAGTGCTTATGATGATGTTACGGATTTGTATTTAATAACAGATATTTTAATAACAGACTACTCATCAGTATTCTTTGACTTTGCTAACTTAAAGAGACCGGTTCTTTATTATACTTACGATCTTGAAAGATATAGAGATGTTTTACATGGTTTCTATTTATCCATGGAAGATGATCTTCCGGGCCCAATGCTTCTAACAAATGATGAAGTGGTAGATGCCATAAAGAACATTGACCAAATTCAGGAAAAATATAAAGACAGATATGAAGAATTTTACAATAGATTCTGTTGCATAGATGACGGTCATGCTACAGAAAGAGTTGTAAATAAGATTTTTAAAGAATCATAATAAAAAGGCCTCATCCTATGAGGTCTTTACATACAAGTCAGCCATTGGCTCAATATTAATAACGGCAGGTACATTATTTATGGTGTTGTAAACAGATAACAAATGATGGAGATAATTGACGTATAATATATTTAAATGAATATATATGAATAATATTTTAAAATAATATATAGAATCAATAATATATGAAATGAGAAAAGAACCGGTTAGCATTGGGTAAAATCCATACTAACCGGTTTTTCTGTAATTATTATTTTCTTCTGTAACTACTGTATTACTGTAATTATTATTCAACTTTTGCAGTTATTATTTAACCCTGCTGTGGCTCCTTTTCGTATAAGCCATTTAGGTTGTTTGCAAAGTCTGCAAAATATTCATTAATGTCACCTTCAACCAAAACTTCATCAAAGTGTACATCACCAAAAGCTCTAAGCGCTTCTCTGTCATAGAAAGTTTTAGACGCCTCAATGACAAATGGTAATGCAAACCAAACTAAAACTCTTACTTCATCAGGAAGATTGTTAAAATATTTTTTAGATTCTAAATCTTTAAAAGAAGTAACAAGTACAGTTACGTCTGTAGTTTTAAAATCGTATTTCTTAAGCTTCTGATAAAATTCAGCCCAAAAGGCATTGCCCTTTTGTTTTGAATTAACACATATAAGAACTTTTTTCTTCCCTTCATCAAAAGTTTTGATAATATCCTGATTTCTTGATGATAGATAGGTGTAGTCTTTAAAGATAATGTTAATAAGTCTCTGAGTAGACAATCCATCATCATTGTAAGTACACCAACGATTCATTTCATCTAGCTGTGGTTTGTAGAAATCGCAATATTCTTTTCTATTCTTGCAAATTGCATCCAGTGAGGAAGCAACTTCATCTAAATCAGAGGATACAATTCCCGGCAAAGTATTAACCGGTACATAAAGCCCTCTACCACTTTCGTATTCCTTTAAGTCAGGAACGTAGAAAACAATTGGTCGACCTGTAATCAGAAAGTCGAAGAAGATGCTTGAGTAGTCGGAAATTAAGATATCCACAACTGAAAGTAGCTCATTAGTATCAATTGTAAAAGGTATTAAAATATCCTTTAATTCAGAATCCTCAGCTAAAATTTTGTATAAGAAATAATGAACTCTTAAATAAATTCTATATTTGCTTTGGTCAATGTTTTCTGAAAACTTCTTAACAGTATTCTTAAACTCTTCAACATCATATTCAAGTTGATTGTAAAGATTACCTTTCCAGGTTGGTGCATACAAAATAATTTTCTTGTCAGTTTTGATACCAATGTCTTCAAGTTTTTGTTTTACCTTCTTAATATCTGCGTTTATAAGTAAATCACTTCTTGGATAACCAATTTCCAAAGTAGTGCCCTCATACAGACCGTCAAGCTTGTACGCACGCTTGTACATAACTTCTGTCATAAATTTGTTGGCTGAAATAAGATAGTCAGCACCTAAGAAGTTTCTTGCAGGTCCTCTGGCATTTTCAACACGTTCAACAGTATGTTCGTAACCCATGTATTTGGTTGGAACGCCATGCCAGGTGTTAATGTATGTTTGCTCAGGGCGTTTCACAAAAAAGTACCCAAAAGTTGAATTTGATACAAGATACTTGCTGCTGGCAAGATAACGGTAATAATCTTCAGATTCACGCTTAACAAAACGAACATTTGGTAAATCTTCAAATTCCTTAATGTTGTCTTTTGCCATATCCATATCTGAAATGGACCAAATATGAATCATATCCTCAAATGCAGGATCTTTCAATAACTGTAGAAAAATGGCACGAGGATTATCAAGAACACCAAGTCCTGAGAAAGCTTCGTAAAATATATGATGCTCACGAACCGGTATAGACAAAAATGAGTAGTATTGTTTTTTACCTAAATCTTTTTCAGGCATCTTTATGTTTTGAGTATATTTCTTTATGTTTCGCTTCAGAGTGTATTTAAACCCATTTTTTATAGTGGCTGAATATTTCTCCATACTTGCACCAATTCCAAGTAAAATACTTGTCCTTTCTTTGAAATAAGTAAATAGTTAAATGTTATATTAATTATATATGGGGGTTACGTGACAGGTTATCGTAAACTACCCGATAATTTCCTCAAACTGTTCTATTGTAGTTTTATTATAATCTTTGTAATTAAAATCACAAGTAGGAACCTGACCGTTAATAAAAGTAGTTAAACCTTTATAAATTTCCTCTTCGCTATTACCAATTAAAAGTTGTCCGTTTTCAAATAAAGAAGATTTAGCAGAGCTAAAGTCAGACATTATAATTGGCAGACCAAGTAATCTTGCTTCTAATAATGAAACAGGTTGTCCTTCGTGTAATGAAGGTAGAACAAAACAACTGCATTCTTTCATTAACATAAAAGGATTCTCCATATTACCGGTCATAATAACCTTCCCCTTTAAACCTAAAGACTTGATTAAAGATTTAAGATGTTCCATTAATGGACCGTCACCTATAATGTAAAGTCTTGTGTTATGATTCTCTTTGTTAACTTTGGCAAAACCTTTAATTAAAGCTTCCTGATTTTTCTCAGGCGATAATCTGCCCATATTAACAAAAGAAATTAAATCTTTATTAAGAAGCTCCGGTAAGCCTGCATTGATAGCAGTCTCTTCATTATATGATTCCTTGGCTCCTTTTAGTACCCTGTCAAAATTAGCTGCGTTTCTAACATAAGTACATTTTCTCTTCAAATTCTTATAACCGATTTTTTCAAGATTTACTTCCATTGTGGCTTCTGAACAACCTACGATTTTGTCATAGAACTGATAAGTTGAAAAAACAACACGAAGCTCACGACTGTGTGGTTTTTTGCCGTTTACAACTTTATTCTTTTCGGTAAGTAAATCATTGTGTTGCCAAATTAACTTCTTTGCGCCTGTAGCACTTAAAAGAAGTATGGAATAGAAACTTCCATAACCTGAATAATCAATAACAGTGTCAAAATGACTTGTGCCAAAGCATCTTACAAATTCCCTGTCATACATTGCCTTTGGATAGACCTTTTTCATAAGACCGTTACAAAAGCCAAAGACTCTTAGAAAATCATTGCGAATCATTTCGCCAAACGTTGAAGGTGTGTAAGAAACTCTAGCAAAAATTCTAGGATTCTTATTAAATGAACAAATCATTTCTTTACTGTCAGGAAATTTCAAATTCCCTGCGTAAACAGTTACGTCATATTTGTCATAGTCAATATAATCAAGCATGGTTCTAAGGGCAGTGGAAATACCGTTCATTCGTAAACCGCCACCGAAGAATAAAAGCTTTTTCTTATGGTTACTACATTTAATTAAATTATAGTCCCTGCCGTTAGCATCAGATGTTCTGCCATAAAAAACAACATCTACAATACGTTTTGCCACATTGCCGTCATCCATTGGACAACCAAAAGCTTTTGCTTCATTATATTTAATTTGATATTTGTTAATATAAAAATCTAAATTGTTAATAACTTTTCCAATTTCATCAATGTTTGTTAAACAAGGTCCCGGAAGTTGTTCCGGAGCAAGGTATAAACCACGATAATTCTTGTATTCTTCCAAATCAGGAATGTAGAAAACAACAGGTTTTCCAGTTGCAAGAAAATCGTAGAAAATACTTGAATAATCTGAAATCAAAACATCTGTAATTGACAAAAGTTCATTTGTATCTACGAAAGCAGGTATAAGCGAATCGCTTATTCTGCCGGATTTCTTAAGCTCCTTATAAACTACCTGATGAGGCTTAAGTAGAACCTGATATTTATCAGTGTCAATTAAGGACTCCAGTGACCGCTTAAAATCAATGTATTCATTAACATCAATCTGTGGGTGATTATAGTCGTTGCCCTTCCAGGTTGGCGCATATAAAATAATCTCTTTTTTTGAATCAATATCTAAGCCGTATTTTCCAAGAAGTGATAATAGAGCTTTTCTATCAGTATTAAAAAGCCTGTCATTTCTAGGATAGCCTTCTTCTATAATTGTTCCTTCGTATAATCCCTGTAATTTGTATTTTTCAAGAAATACAGATGTTAAAAAAGGATTGGCTGAAATCATATAGTCCGAAGAAAGAAAGTTCCTAAGGACATTAGAAATTGTAACCGGTGCGTCTGGCATATCAAAACCTAAACTCTTAATAGGAGTTCCATGCCATGTGTTAATGTATATTTGGTCCGGCTTCTTACAATAATAAAAGGGTAAGGAAACGTTAGTTATAATATATTTTGCTGAAGCTAAATAGCGAAGATGGTCATCGCTGTGTCTGCCGATAACAAATACATTTTTGTTTTCTGCAAACTGCTCCATAACAGGTTCGTTTCCATATTTATCTTCAATAACCCAAACGTGGGTATAATCCTTGAAATCGTCATTATTAAGTAACTCAAGAAAAATGCCAAAGGGGTTACAAATCATGCCTCGTCCAAAATAAGAATCATATAAAATAACCTTATCTTCAATTAAAAGGTTTTTGTAGTATTTAGCATATTTGGAACGCCTTGCAGTTTCTTTGAAATTGCCGGCTTTTCTTTTGACTTTGCCTAAAAATCCCATAAAAATCTCCGTTCTTTTGAATCTAGTATTCCTTATATTATAGTACAAATAAAAAAGAAATACTATAAATTTCACATTTAATAACTTTTTTGTTATAATAAAAAAATGTGGCTATTTGTTGACATTACAAAAGAATAATATATAATTATTGCGAGTATTACTAAGAAAAGATGGAGGTAATATGAAGAAGTATATTCAAGGATTTATGAGATATAGATACCTTTTAAAAGAATTAGTATATAAAGGTATTAAGCTCAAATATAGAAGATCATATTTAGGTTTAGTGTGGACGCTGTTGGAACCATTACTTACAACAATGGTATTAGCATTTGTATTTGGTGAACTGTTAGGAAACAGTCATCCTTACTACCCGGTATATATTTTATGCGGTAGATTGATTTACAGTTGCTTCTCAAGTACAAGTAAGGTGGCAATGAGATCCATTAGAGCAAATCAGGCTATGATAAAGAAGGTATATGTACCAAAATATTTATACCCATTATCAACAATTATATATAACTTTATTTTATTCTTATTATCATTAATAATACTTGCAATATTGGCTATATTCTATAGAGTTCCAATGTCATGGCATATTATTGAAGTGTTTATACCACTGGGAATATTATTTATTTTCTGTGTGGCAGTTGGACTTATATTATCAACTGTATGTGTATTCTTTAGAGATTTGGAATACTTATGGGAAGTTATAGTAATGCTTATTATGTATTGCTCGGCAATATTCTATTATGTAGACAAAGTTGAAAAGGTAAAAACTGTACTTCAGTTTAATCCATTATACTGCATTATCAGTAATGTAAGATGTGTAGTTATGGAAGGCGGTTCACTTTTCACAAGCATGAGTTATGGTCTATCAAACTTAACAATGATGCTTTACTCACTTGGATTTAGTTTGGTAGCATTAGTAATTGGAATTGTAATGTTCAAGAAGAATCAAGATAAGTTCATCTTGCATATTTAGGAGGAACTATGGAAAAACCGGCACTTAAAGTTGAAGATATAAGTATTCGTTTTAACTTAAGTAAAGAAAAAGTAGATAATTTAAAAGAATTACTTATAAAGAAAATAAAAGGCGAGACAATTCGTTTTAACGAATTCTGGGCTCTTAAAAATATTAATTTTGAACTTCAAAAAGGTGACAGACTTGGAATCCTTGGTCTTAACGGAGCAGGCAAGTCTACACTTCTTAAAGTTATTGCAGGAGTTTACAAACCTACAACAGGTAAGGTTACAAGAAACGGTCATATAGCTCCAATGATTGAACTTGGAGCAGGCTTTGATCCTAACTACACAGGAAGAGAAAACATTTTCCTTTATGGTTCAGTGTTAGGATTTTCAAGAAGTTTCTTGGAAGAAAAATATGATGAAATTTTAGAGTTCTCTGAACTTGGTGAATTTATTGATGTACCTATTAAGAATTATTCTTCAGGTATGAAAGCAAGATTAGGTTTCTCAATTGCTACAGTAGTTGAGCCGGAAATCTTGATCTTAGATGAAGTATTATCTGTAGGTGATGCTAAGTTTAGAAAGAAATGTGAAAAGAAAATGCAGGGGATGTTTGACCATGGAGTAACGGTACTTTTTGTATCACATAGTTTGCAGCAGGTTGAACGTTTATGCAATAAAGCTATATTACTAGATCATGGTCAGTTAATTGCCAAAGGTGATATTGATGAAGTGTCAGCAATTTACCAGAGTAAATTAAATGACTAAAACATTGTCGTATGTAATTCTTAGAAAAAGGAGGACAAGGTAATGGAATATACAACAAGAGGAACATGTTCAAGACTTATTAAGTTTGATGTTGACGGTGACAAGGTAAAAGACGTGCAGTTTGTTATGGGTTGTCACGGAAACACACAGGGCGTGGCAAAGTTAGTTGAAGGAATGGATATTCACGAAGTTATTAGAAGACTTAAAGGCATTGATTGTAACGGTAGAGGAACTTCATGTCCGGACCAGCTTGCACAGGCATTAGAACAGTATTTAGAACAGCAGAAATAAATTAATTTAATAGAACCGTTGTCAGAAAACAATATGACAACGGTTCTATTGAGTTAAATTGAATAGTGGTTTAAGTAAATAAAATGTAAAGTTAAAAATAATATTTTAAACAGACAGGCTAGAAAAAATCAGGAGGATAAACATGCTTGGTATAATTGGAGCAATGGAAGTGGAGGTGGCAACTTTAAAGTCAGCCATTAATAATTTGAAAGTAACAAAGAAGGCAGGAATGGAATTCTGCATGGGTAACATTTTTGGAAAAGACGTTGTAGTTGTAAAAAGCGGTATTGGAAAAGTAAATGCAGCAATCTGCACACAGATATTAGCGGATGATTTTCAGGTTGATGGGGTAATTAACACAGGTGTGGCAGGTTCCCTTAATAATGATATTAATATTTGTGATATTGTAATTTCAACTGAAGCCTTAGAACATGATATGGACGTTACACCACTTGGATATGAAAAAAGCGTAATTCCTGACATGGAAACTTCAGTGTTTAAAGCTGACAAGAGACTTATGGAGGTTGCCAAGAAATCTGCAAAAGAAGCTGAATTGGATGTGAAAATATTTGAAGGGAAGGTAGTTTCAGGTGACCAGTTTATCGGAACTGCAGAAAAGAAAAAATATCTCCGTGACCAGTTTGGCGGCGACTGTGCGGAAATGGAAGGGGCATCAATTGCCCATGCAGCATACTTAAACAACATTCCATTTTTGGTAATAAGAGCTATTTCAGACAAAGCAGATGGCGGTGCAGAAATGGATTATCCAACATTTGAGAAAAAAGCCGCAGAAAATTCAATTGAATTAATGTACAAAATTATTAAAAATTATTAGAAAATATGTCGAACGATTTTTAGTGCAACAAGGTTAAGTTTGTGCTACCATTTACTGAAAAGAAATTAATTTTTAGTAAGGGGGAAAATAAATGTTTGACTATTACATAAGTCAGTTGGAAAACTGGGCTGAAACAACAATACCAAAGATAGTAAATCAGGAAAACTTTCTACTTATTGTAGGGAGTTTTTTTGCGTTAGGAGTTGTCACAAAATGGCTTGTTTTACATAATTACAATAAGCTTATAAGAAAGGCAGGCAATATAAACAAAACCAATAACGCAACTTTAAGACAGATTAAAACTAAATATGATAGTTTAAGACAGGTAAATCACAACATGGAAAATCCTATAGGATTTGTGCAAAAGAGTTTGAACAGATGCAGAATAATGTATATTTCCGTAAACAGGGTAAATAATATAATTAACTATTGTACGCTAATTATTATGGCAGTGTATTCAATTGTATCTTATGAGGTGTACTTAGAACGTCCTAATGAAATTACATGGGTTCAATATTTGATTATAGGCAGTTTTGTGGCAATTAGTTTGGAAATGGTTAATAGGACACTTGCCTGCAGTGATAGAAAAATGGAATTAACATATGTTTTGGCTGAGGCTTTGGAAGAAGGCAATGGCAGACGATTTAACCAGAGTCAAACGATTGAAAACAAAGTGGCTAATGAAATACCTGAAAATGAAAATATTAAACCTGATATTGCCTACTCTCAGGAAACGTCTGAAAAAGAAGAGCAGGCAAGAGAAGAGGAAGTTTTAGACCAGGTTATTGGAGAGTTTCTTAGGTAAAAAAACATAAAAAATAGGGGACTTTTTAGTGAAAAATACTATAAAATACAGGGTTGAAAAAATCGTTTCAAAAAAGTATAATAAAAGTTGAGTTTTGTTTTAAGTTTAAACGGAGGAAAAAGATATGTCTAAAGTAACATTTGATTATTCTAAAGCTACTTCATTTATTTCAGAAGATGAAGTAACAAGCATGAAGAAAATCGCAGAAGATGCAAAGAAAGTTTTAGTTGAAAAAACAGGGGCAGGTAATGACTTTTTAGGATGGATTGATTTACCGGTTGACTATGATAAGGATGAATTTGACAGAATTAAGAAGGCAGCAAAGAAGATTCAGGGAGATTCAGAAGTTCTTGTTGTTATTGGTATTGGTGGTTCATACTTAGGTGCCAGAGCAGCTATTGATTTCTTAAGACATGGTTTCTACAACAATGTATCAAAGGAAATTAGAAAGACACCTGAAATCTATTACGCAGGAAACAGCATTAGCCCGGCATACTTACAGGGATTAATCGATGTAATTGGAGATAGAGATTTCTCAGTAAACATTATTTCAAAATCAGGTACAACAACAGAACCTGCAATTGCTTTTAGAGTATTTAAGGAAATGCTTGAAAAGAAATATGGAAAAGAAGAAGCAGCAAAGAGAATTTATGCTACAACAGATAAGGCAAAGGGAGCCCTTAAAGGACTTGCAACAGCAGAAGGTTATGAAAGCTTCGTAGTTCCTGATGATGTAGGTGGACGTTTCTCAGTTCTTACAGCAGTTGGACTTCTTCCAATCGCAGTAAGTGGAGCAGATATTGACAAGCTTATGGAAGGTGCAGCAAGTGGAAGAAAGGCTGCATTAGAAAATGCTTTTGAAGATAATGATGCAATGAAATATGCAGCAATCAGAAATATCCTTCTTAGAAAGGGTAAGGCAGTAGAAATTACTGCAAACTATGAACCAAGTTTACATTACTTTGGTGAATGGTGGAAACAGTTATTTGGCGAAAGCGAAGGAAAAGACCAGAGAGGTATTTTCCCAGCAGCAGTTGACTTGACAACAGATCTTCACTCAATGGGACAGTTCATTCAGGACGGTTCAAGAATTATGTTTGAGACAGTTTTAAATGTTGAAAAGTCAAAAGTATCAGTAGTTATTGATGAAGATCCTGAAGACCTTGACGGACTTAACTACTTAGCAGGAAAAGATATGGATTTCGTAAACAAGAGTGCCATGAACGGTACAATTCTTGCTCATACAGACGGTAATGTTCCAAACCTTATTGTAAACATTCCGGAACAGAACGAGTTCTATCTTGGAGAGCTATTATACATGTACGAATTTGCATGTGGTGTAAGTGGTTATATCCTTGGTGTAAATCCATTTAACCAGCCAGGTGTTGAAAGCTACAAGAAGAACATGTTTGCACTTCTTGGAAAACCTGGTTATGAAGATTTAACAGCAGAATTAAAATCAAGATTGTAATCATAAATTTAATGGTTCAAAGATTTTAACAAAAATAAATATGGGAAGAAGTCACCCGGAGAATACCACTCAATATAGACTTCGACACATATATTTCTAAATAATAAAAAGGACTTGATTATGAAGGAAGAGACGCCTTTGTAATCGGGTTCTTTTTTTATAAAAAAAATCCCTATGAAAAATATTTAAAGTTGATGCAATATTTTTTGAAAAGCCTTCGTTCTATATATGTCAAACAAAATAAATAAAAAATATACAGGAGGAGATTAAGATGAGAAAATCAAAATTTTTATCAGTATTAACAGCAACAACTTTGGCATTAACATTATCAGTTCCAACGGTAATGCCATTAGGATTAACAGCAGGAGCAGTAAAGGCAGCGGAAGTTACAACTACAGCACCTAGTCAGAAAATCGAAGGTCGTTGTGGTGACAATGCCATTTATAGCTACGATGAAGCAACTCGAACATTAACGATTAGTGGAACAGGTGCTATGTGGAATGGCACTAATTATTCACGTTTAGGCAATGTTGACAAAATTGTAATAGGAAATGGAATTACAGTAATTGGTGAAGACGCTTTTGCAAAATTCAATGGCGTTGGCAGTGCTGAAATATCAGATACAGTAACAACAATTAAGGGTAACGCATTTAACGATTTAAAATCAATTACAATTCCAAAAACAGTTAGAACAGTTGAGACAGATGCTTTTTATGGTGTAGGAAAAGTTGTAGTAGAAGGAGATATGAATAATTTCCAGTATGGGGCATTAGGTTATGGAGTACAGGAAGTTCAGTTAAAAGGAAGTGCCGAAACATTAGGTCTTGCATTAGCAGAAGTACAGGACAGAGATTATTTATCAGTTACAATTACTAAGGATAATAACAGATGCAGAATCGCAAATGGGTGTTTAGTATCATCTGACGGTAAAACAGTTTACTACCACATTTCAGTTAGCAATAAAGTGACAATTCCTGATACTGCAGTAACAATTAAATCAGCAGCTTTTTATAATCAGGGAATTTCAGAAGTAAAATTAGGCAAGAATGTAACAACTATTGAACCATATGCATTTGCAGAAAACCCAGTATCAAAATTAACTACAAACTCAAAGTTAAAGAAGATTGGCAGATGCGCATTTAAGGAAACAAATTTAAAGAAAGTTACATTAAAGAGCAGTGTAGCAATGAGTCCAAAGGCATTTGACCAGAAAGTAATATTGACTTCTACAAAGTCATTAAAGAGTGCAAAAACAGTAATGACAAGTGCAACTTTCAAAAAGAATAAAATTAATGCTAAGTTTGCAAAATTAACAGGTGCCAAGGGCTATCAGGTTCAGATTAAGAAAGGTGGCAAGACATATAAGTATTTTACAACAAAAACAAGCATTAAGGTTAAAGCCCCTAAGGTGTTCAAGAAAAAATACAACGTTGGCTTCAGCTATGATATAGATAACTATACATCAAAGATTGAAGGAAAGCCTGCTTATATTTCAGTAAGACCATACAAGATTGTAAAGAAAAATAAAAAGTCTTATGGTAAGTGGAGTGAAAAGATTGTTTTAACAAAATAATAAAATAATGCAAAGCCCTTGGAAATTATGTAAAATTAATTTCTGAGGGCTTTGTAATATAAGCTTAGCATGCGTAAAAAAATTCTAATATGAAAAACAGTGGAGGAAAAAATGAAAAATATAGTAAAGAAAATATGAAAAAAAGGCATTTATGGGTTGTCAATCCCTTACAGAAATAGATATGAATAAGGAATATAAATACTTCAGCACAAAAATGAAAATTAGAGCATACAAAAAGCAGGGCAAGAAGATTTATACAAAATGGAACAATTATTTAGACGCAAGATCCGTTTACGGAAGCAATTTTAACTAAGCTTGAAGTTCTATGGTTGATAAGTAAATTTAGTTATTTTATAATGATTACAGACCAAAAAGATATTACTTCGCCCGTACTTACTTTTAAAATATTTATACTCAAAATTTGAAAAGGAAATAATCATGAGCAACAATTTATCAATCAAAGATATTGCCAGAATGGCAGGGGTATCTATTGCAACTGTATCAAGAGTAATTAACAAAAACGGAAAAGTGGCAAAAGATACTGAAAAGAAAATATTGAAGGTTATGGAAGAAAACAATTATGTTCCTAACCTTTTGGCAAAGGGCTTTAGAACCAGAAAATCTACAGTAATAGGGATTGTTGTTCCTGATATTGCTAATGAATTTTTTAGCAGAATTGCGCAGAAAGTGCAGATGCTTTTTTTTGAGAAAGGTTACGCAACTATTATTTGCAATACTAATGAGGATTACAAATTAGAAAACCAGTGTTTGGACATGCTACAGGCACAGCAGGTAGGCGGGATAATTCACATTGTGTCTTCTACAAGAAAAAGGGAAAAGGCTGTTCCCATGCCTACTGTTTACATTGATAGAGAACCAATGTATATAAAAAATGATGATGTTGTGGTTGTTGAAAGCGATAATGTGTCAGGTGGATATCAGGCTACTAAAGAAATGCTTGAAAAAGGTTGTAAAAATATACTTTGCTTAAGTCCTGAGCATAACGTATCTACTCACAAGAAACGTTATTTAGGTTATCTAAAGGCAATTGAAGAAGCAGGACTTGAGTCACATTTGGTTTATGCCGGCTCTATATCCATGGAAGATGGTTATGAACAAACTAAGAAATATTTTAAAGAAAATCCTACCATAGATGGAGTGTTTGCAACAACTGACATAATAGCTATAGGAGCAATGAAAGCATTAAAAGAATTAAATATAAAAGTGCCACAGGAAGTTAAAGTATTCGGATATGATGATAGTGAAGTCGCTCTTATATCAACCAAAACAATTTCAACAGTGCGCCAGCCTGTTGATGAAATGGTAGAAATGGCAGTAAACAATTTAGAAAAATTAATTGATGAAAAAGAAATATTAGATAAAAAAACAGTATTACCGGTGGAGATTATTAAAAGAGAAACAACAGAGGCAAAGTAAAGCTAAACATTAAAAACAAAATGTAATCACTAAATCACAAAAACAATGGTGAAAAAACTTATAAAATTTATCGTTGACAGAAAATATATTACAGTATAAACTGAAAGAAAATAAAGGAACTGCAAAAGTAGTTTCTTTTAATTGCACATTGATGTAAACGTTTACATCAAAAAACGGAGATTAAATTACAAAAATGAAAGGAAGGTATTACAATGGAAAAATTATTATGCCCATCAATGATGTGTGCTAACTATGGTAACTTAGAAAAAGAGGTTCAGGATTTAATTGATGCAGGAGTAGATATTTTCCACATTGATATTATGGATGGCCAGTTTGTTCCAAACTTTGGAATGGGGTTACAGGACGTGGAATTTATCCGTAAGAAATCAACAATTCCTGTTGACGCTCATCTTATGATTGAGAATCCGGGTAACTATGTAGAAAAATTCGCAAAGCTTGGAATTGATATTATTTATATTCACCCTGAAGCAGATGTTCATCCAACAAGAACACTTCAGACAATTAAAGATGCAGGTGCTAAGCCGGGTATTGCGATTAATCCGGGAACTGCTGTAGAAACAATCAAACCTTTATTACCATTTGTAGATTATGTAATGGTAATGAGTGTTAATCCGGGATTCGCCGGTCAGAAGTATATTCATGCGGTAGATGAGAAGATAGAGCAGCTAGTAGAAATGAAAGAAAAGTATGGATACGAAGTTATGCTTGATGGGGCATGTTCTCCTGAGAGAGTTGAGACTTTATCAAAGATTGGAGTAAAAGGATTTATTCTTGGAACGTCTTCACTGTTTGGAAAGGATAAATCATATAAAGAGTTAATTAAAGAATTAAGAGCTTTGTAATAAAGGAGATATTCATGGGAAAGAATTGTGTTATAGGAATAGATATAGGTGGAACAAATATTAGAATCGGTCATACAGACGAAGCAGGTGAACTTGCTGATTTTGAGAGAATCTCCAGCAAGGAGACTTTCAAGGATGGAAATATTTCTGAAAGTCTGGCAGAAGTGTTGGAAGATTATATTAGCAGAAATTGCGTAGGACTGGAGATTTTGCAGATAGTTATTGGCATTCCTGCAGCTCTTAGTGCTGATAGAAAAGAAATTCTTCAGGTACCTAATATTAAGGGCATGGACCATTTGTTTCTTGGAGAAGAATTAGAAAAAAAACTAGGAATAAAGGTGACATTGGATAGAGATGTAAACATGCTCTATTATTGGGACAAATTCGACAAGAAGTTAGATGATCAGGGAATAGGTGTTGGAATTTATATTGGCACAGGTGTTGGAAATGCCATATTTATTAATGGTGAACCTCTTGTAGGGAGAGACGGCGTAGCAGGAGAACTGGGCCATATTCCTATGGTAGGCAGCCATGACAGATGTGGTTGTGGAAATATTGGATGCTCAGAATGCTATGCCTCAGGATGGAAATTAGTAGAACTTAAAAACGAGTATTTTCCTGAAATAGACATGAACGATTTATTTGTTAAGAAAAGCAATGATATTATTTTAAAGGAGTTCGTTGACAATGTTGCATGTGTTGCAGCAGCAGAAATCAATATATTAAATCCTCATTCTGTAATTTTTGGTGGAGGGGTAATTAATATGAAAGGATTCCCAAAGGACTATTTAGAGGAGAGACTTTACGTTCACATGAGAAAACCATATCCTGCGGAAACTTTGAAGGTACAGTATTCTGAGGATAAAGTGGACAATGGTGTAAAGGGTGCTATTATATATGCCAAGAAATTAGTAGAAATTTAATACTGATGTAAAATAGTAAAAAAGTGTCGTTTTCTTTCACAATAATTTCATGTATTTGAAATAATGTGAAAGAAAACGACACTTTTTTATTCTGCTACAATAAGAAAACAGAAGATTTGACGGAAAATGTAACGTTTTTATTGGGGATAAATGTACAAAATGCACAAAAATACGTTTCCAAAACTGTGAAAAACGTGAAAAATAATGAAAAGTATTGACAGAAAATGAAAAGAATTATACAATTATGACAACAGATGAAAACATTTGAAATAAAATGAAAATAAATGCAAACAAAAACACAGAAAGGAAGGTATTATGAACTACGCAGGAAGATTTAACTCGTTTATATTAAAAGGTCAAAATGTCTTTGATGCAATTAAGGCATACCACGAAATGGATGGAATTACACATTTAGAATTTAACTATCCAGAACATTTCGCAGGATATGATTTAGAAGAAATAAAGAAAGCAATTGGAGACTTGAAGGTAAATGGTCTTGCAGTTAGATGGAGAAATTATTTTACAAATGGTGACTTCACTAATCCAGATGAAGAATTAAGAACAAAGGCAATTCAATATTGCAAAGAAGCCGCTGATATTTGTAGAGAGCTTGGCGGAACATATATCACCCTTTGGATGGAAAATGATGGTTTTGATTATGCATTCCAACTTGATTACGAGGAAGCGTGGAATCAGTTAATAGATGCTTTTAGAGAAGTTGCTGATTATGCACCTGATTTAAAGATAAGCATTGAATACAAACCATTTGAACCAAGAAACTTTTCAATGATAGATAGTACAGGAATGACTCTCCTCCTTATAAAGGAAATTGACAGACCGAATGTTGGATGTACATTAGATTTTTGCCATATGCTGATGAAGAGAGACAGCCCGGCATACGGTCTGGCAATAGCCGCAAGTATGGGTAAGCTATACGGATTACATATGAATGACGGATATTCACAAATGGATAGCGGAATGATTTTTGGATCAGTAAATATAGCACATGCGGCGGAGTTCATTTACTACTTAAAGAAATATAATTATCAGGGAGTTGTGTTCTTTGACACATTCCCAATTAGAGAAAATGCCAAAGAAGAAACTCAGGCAAACATTGATTCTTTCGAAAAGATTTCAAAAATAATTGATGAAATTGGAATGGACAGAATCGCAGAAGTTGTATCTAAACGTGACGGTGTTGAGGCTCATCGCCTTGTACTGGACATGTTAAAATAAGAAATTTTATAAAAGAAAAAGGAGAAAATGCAAATGAGAAAGAAAATTTTAGCAGTAGCATTAGCAGCAACAATGGTGTTCGGATTAGTTGGCTGCGGTAGCTCATCACAGAGTTCAGACAAAACAACAAAAGCGAACAATGAAACACAGGCAACAGAGGACTTCAACCCAGATAAGATTGAAGACAGCAAGACAATCGAAGATATCCGTAAGGACAACGGAGAAGAAGTTAAGGTTGCAAGTGACTTAAAGTTAGGTGCCATCGCAAAATCATTCTCAAATGAATTTTGGCGTAACTTTAAGAATGGTTATGAACAGTCAGCAAAGGTTATTAAGAAAGCCGGAGTTGATATAACAGTAAAAGTAGATGGAACAACAGATGAAGGTGATGAAATCGGACAGCAGACAATGACAGATAACCTTGTAAACCAGGGATACAGTGCATTAATGTTAAGCCCAATCTCAGATTCAAACTTAACATCATCAGTAGATAATGCTAAGAACAAAAAAATCCCTACAGTAAACGTAAACGATGGATTAATTTCAGCAGCAGATTACTTTGTAGGACCTGATGCATACCAGAATGGTGAATTAGCAGCTGAATGGGTTTCAAAGAAACTTGGTGACAAGGGTGATGTTGCTATCGTTGTAGGTATGGCAAAAGCTTTCGCAGCTCGTGAAAGAACAGCAGGATTCAAGGGTTGGATTAAAGACAACAAGTCAGGACTTAATGTAGTAGCAGAACAGAACGCTGACTGGGATCGTCAGAAAGCTAAAGAATTAGCAAGCACATGGATTCAGCAGAAACCTGACTTAAAGGCAATCTTCTGTAACAATGATGATATGGCTTTAGGTGTAGTTGAAGCTGTAGAAGAAGCTAAGGCTGACATTTTAGTAGTAGGTGTTGATGGTATTGGTGAAGCTTATGATTCAATCAAAGCCGGAAAGCTTGATGCAACAGTAGATTCATTTGGATACTATATGTCACAGGTTGCTACAGAAGTAACATTAAGAATTTTAGATGGACAGGATATCCCAAGAGTAGTACATACTCCACAGGCACTTATTGATTCATCAAATGTAAACGAAGATGCAGCTCAGATCATTGGATGGAAAGATCCAACATATGTTGCAAAATAATTTAACTTGAAAATAAAAGGTAATTTTACAATGGGAGAAGGCACTGCTTTCTCCCATCTATAAAAAGGAGGAACTATTATGGCGAAGGCTGTTGAATTTGTTAATATTAACAAACGCTTTCCAGGAGTACACGTCCTTAAAGATATATCTTTTTCTGTAGAGGAAGGAGAGGTTCACGCATTATTAGGTGAAAATGGTGCAGGAAAATCCACACTATTAAATATATTACATGGGGTTTATCCGGAATATGAAGGCGAAGTAAAGCTTCATGGAGAGAAAGTAAGCTTTAAAGACACAAATGATGCTATTGTAAATGGCAAAATATCTAAAGTTCATCAGGAAACTTTAGTAGTAAAAGATCTTACTGTTGGTCAAAATGTAACAATGGGTTATGAACCTAAAAAAGGAGTCTTTATAGACTTCAAGAAAATGAATAGAGAAGTTGATGAAATACTGGCAGAATTAAATTGTAACTTTAAATCATCAGATTTAGTAAGTACATTGACAGCAGGTGAAATGCAGATGTTGGCAATTGCAAGAGCATTGTACCATCATTCAACAATTATCTCTCTTGATGAGCCAACAGCATCAATTACAATGAAAGAAACAGAGGCTTTGTTTGATGTAGTAAGAAAACTAAAGAAACAGGGCGTAACTATTTTATATGTAAGCCATAGATTGGAAGAAATTTTCCAAATTTGTGATAGAGCTTCCATTTTAAGAGATGGGGAATATATCCAGACAATGGACATTAAAAATACTACCAGAGAAGAATTAATTCATGCAATGGTAGGTAGAGATGTAGCAGCAGTGGCTTCAAGAACAAAACCAAGTCCACGAACAGACGAGGTTGTTTTAAGTGTAGAACATTTAACAAACGAAAATTATCAAGACGTAAGTTTTGAACTTCATAAAGGTGAAATCCTTGGTTTCTTCGGCTTGGTAGGAGCAGGAAGAACAGAGGTAATGAGAACAATCATTGGAGCTGACCAGAGAACTTCAGGAAAGATTGTTTTAAAAGGCAAAGAGGTAAAGAGCGGCTGGAATACTACAAAGGCTTTGAGAGCCGGAATAGGTTTATTACCGGAAGATAGAAAAACACAGGGATTTATGAATCTATCAAACAATTATGAAAACATAGCTATTTCCAGTTTAGAGAAATATATGACAGGACCATTTACAGACACGAAAAAGAAAGTCAAAAACGCAGAGAAGTTTTTTGAGGAAATGGATGTACATCCAAGACGTGTTGATTATCTGACAAGTAATATGTCAGGTGGTAACCAGCAGAAAGTTATTTTAGCAAGATGGATGTCTACAGATGTAGATATAATCATTTTTGACGAACCAACAAAAGGTGTAGATGTAGGTGCAAAAGCTGAAATTTACAGACTTATGGAGGAACTTGTAGAAGCAGGAAAGAGCATCATAGTGGTATCTTCTGAATTGCCGGAAGCAATGGGAATTAGTGACAGAATTATCGTTATGAGCGAAGGTAAAGTAACTGCTGAGTTAACAAATGAAGTTGATTTTGACGAAGATTCAATTCTTGATTTAGCAATTGGAGGTAAATAAAATGAAAAATATTTGGAATAAGTATAAGCGAGAATTCGTAGTTCTTATAGCTACAATCGCTATGTGTGTAGTATTTACAGCACTAAATAAAAACTTTTTAAATTATAGTAACTTTATAACAGTTTTACAGCAGATGGTATTAAATGGTATTCTTGCTGTAGGTATGATGTTCACAATTATTACCGGCGGTATCGATCTTTCAGTTGGTTGTACATACGCTATTACCGGTATCGTAGTTGCATCTTGTACAGTAACTTATGGAATGAATCCAATCTTAGCAATTATAGTTGGTATTTTAATTGGTGCAGTACTTGGAGCATTCAATGGATTCTTAATTAACAAATTAAAATTACAGCCTTTCATTGCTACACTTGGTACAATGAGTTTATACAGAGGTATTGCTTATGTAGTAACAGGCGGTGTTCCAGTAACAAATGTTCCTGAATCATACAGAAATATTTTCAACGGTGAATTGTTTGCCGGTGTTAGAAGTTACATTGTAGTAATGGTAGTAGTATTCGTAATTGCACATATTATCTTATCAAAGATGAGAAGTGGTGATTATTTATATGCAATCGGTGGTAACGAAGAAGCTGCTAAACTTTCAGGTGTAAACGTAATCAAAACAAAATATGTAGCATACATTTTCTGTGGAATTTGTGCAGCAATTGCAGGTATGATTATGTTAGCAAGTTTAGGCTCAGCTGAAGCAACAGCAGGTCAGGCATATGAAACAAATGCTATCGCAGCAGCAGCTATTGGTGGAACAAGAATGGCAGGTGGTAAAGGTACAGCACTTGGTACATTCTTCGGAGCATTAATGCTTGCAGTATTAAAAGTAGGTATGGTAGTAATCAACGTTGATTCTTTCTGGCAGTTCGTAGTAACTGGTATTATCATCATCGTAGCTTCATACTTCGAATTTATTCAGCAGGATATTAAAGGATTTGTTTCAAGACATAAAAAGACAGCTTAGTTTTAAACTACAATTAAAACCGCAAATAGCACACAGTATTGCGGCACTAATATATTTTCAAAGCATTTGAATTATAAAAAGGCGCAAGGATTTAAACTTTGCGCCTTTCTTTTTTAGCAGATGACAGGAGGTAAGAAAGTGAAAAATAAAATTACTGTAATAGGCAGTTTAAATTATGATGTTATCTTAAAAGTAGACAGATTACCTTATAAAGGTGAAACAATGGCAGTAGAAGATTCAACATTTAGTGCCGGTGGAAAAGGCGCAAATCAGGCAGTGCAGGCAGCAAAACTGAAAACTCCTACATATATGGTAGGGTGTGTTGGAACTGATGCATCAGCAGACTTTTTGATTTGTACAGCAAAACAGTACGGAGTTGATACAAGATATATTAGAAAAGTTGAAGGCAGCAGTGGAATGGGAATTATACATGCGTTAGAAGATGGAAGCGTTCACGCCAGCATTGTACGAGGTGCAAATTTCCAGATTACAAAAGAAGACATAGATAAAGCCATGCCGGCATTAAAGGAGTCAAAGGTTTGTATTTTACAAAACGAAATTCCTGTGCCAATGATAGAATATGGAATTGACAAAGCAAAAGAAGCAGGATGTATAGTTGTGTTAAATGCAGCACCTGCAATTGAGTTACCGGACGAATATCTTGCAAAAGTAGATATACTTGTAGTAAATGAGGTAGAGGCATCATTTTACTGTAAGGAAAATATTGACTCATTAGAAAAAGCAAAAGAAGAAATAAAGAAATTAGCCGAAAAATACAATAATAACGTGATTATCACATTAGGATCACTTGGGGCTGTAGTATATGAAAATGGTAAAATCGAAGTGATTCCGGCAAAGAAAGTGGATGCAGTTGAAACAACCGGAGCCGGAGATTCATATATTGGGGCAGTAAGTCATTCTATTGTTGAAGGATTAACATTAACAGAGGCTTGCAGATTTGCAACAAAGTGCAGTGCAGTAACTGTATGCAGATATGGAGCACAGCCATCTATGCCAACATTAGAAGAAGTTATGTAAACACCGATTATTATTGACATTTTTATTGGCGAAAGGATATTATAGAGAGCAGGAGGAAAAAAGATATGATACCTTATGAGAGAAGATTGCAGATAGCACAATTATTAGAGGAAAATGAGGTTGTATCTTTAGATGAGCTTTGCGATGCCTTAGGTGGGGTGTCTGAATCCACAGTTAGAAGAGATCTTAAAACAATGGAACGTGAAGGTGAGATTACTTTATTAAGAGGCGGTGGTGCTTGTTTAAAAAGAGACAGCTATGAAATCCCTGTTATGTCAAAGAAAATGAAAAATGTCAGTGAAAAAGATAGAATAGCTAAAGCAGCAGCAGAATTAGTTGAAGATGGTGATTCTATATATATTGATTCAGGAAGCACTGCTTTAGATATGATGAAATATTTAAGAGATAAGAATATAACAGTAGTGACAACGAACGCATTAATATATTCTGAACTACAAAGTCCTAACATTAAATGTATTATTGCCGGCGGAGAGATTAATATAGCAACAGCATCAATTAGAGGAATTACAACAAACAATTTCTTAAAGAGTTACTATTTTGATAAGGCATTTGTTGGAATGTCAGGTTTTTCACTTGAGGCTGGATATAATACACCGGATTTGTTGGAAGCTGAAAAAAAGCGAATTGTATGTAAAAATGCCAAGAAAGCTTATATTTTAGCAGATAGTAGCAAGTCGGGGAAAAGTACATTATGTAAAGTGCTTGATTTAAATCAGGCAACAATAATATGCAATGAAGTAACGGACGTTGTAAAGGGTGCAGAAGAATATATTATTGTATAACAGGTTATTTACTGTATAACATATTAATTTTTAAAGGAGATATTTCTTAATATTTTCTAGACTAAAATATGAAAATTATGAGAGGTAGAAAAATGAAAATTGGAATTGGAAATGATCATGTTGCAGTAGAAATGAAGAATGAAATTAAGGCATACCTTGAAGAAAAAGGCCATGAAGTTGTTAATTTCGGCACAGATTCAACTGAAAGATGTAACTATCCTGAATATGGGGAAGCTGTGGCAAATGCTATTGTTGCAGGTGAAGTTGACTGTGGTGTTTTAATTTGTGGAACAGGAGTTGGAATTTCACTTTCTGCAAACAAGGTTAATGGAATAAGAGCATGTGTATGTAGTGAACCATATAGTGCAAAATTATCAAAACAGCACAATAATACAAACATAATTGCTTTTGGAGCAAGGGTTGTAGGTATTGAACTTGCCAAAATGATAGTAGACCAGTGGCTTGAAGCAGAATATGAAGGTGGAAGACATCAGGTTAGAATTGACATGCTAAAAGAAATAGAAGAAAAGCAGAAAAATAAATAGACAAATTTATAATATAAAAATTATAATTAAGTTTGCATTTTATGATAATAATTTAATGTTTAACGTGATGTTAAATATTAAATTAAAATAAATATTAAATTAATAAGGAAAGGAAACACAATTATGAAGATTAAGAATATCGATAATCCGGAAGAATTTTTAAAAGTAATAGACAGTTGTCAGGGAAAGGTTGAACTTATCACAGATGACGGGGACAGACTTAACCTTAAATCAAAGTTATGTCAGCTTGTTTCACTTTCAACAATTTTCTCATCATCAGCACAGATTCCTGAAATGGAAATAGTAGCTCACGAATTAGAAGATTCAAAGAAAATTATGGATTTCCTTATGAGAGGACCAATGTAATTAGTCCTCTTCGATTACATAGAAATCCAGATAATCAAAATCAATAGATTCAACAAAACTGTCCGCATAAAATCTTGTGCGGGCAATTTTTTTGAACTCCTTAATATTAGATTCAAGCCATATAGGATTGCTTAAATCAAATTCGTCGCAAATCATCTCAAGAGCCTTGAAAATCTTATGGGTTCTTGTGTCGTCTATATCTAATTCAATTGTAGTGCTTTGTAGCATTTTGTTGCTTTTAAAGGTTCTACCCCAAACTCTGAACATAAAAATCTCTCCTTCACAAATAACTTCTTTGATTTTAAAGGAAAATATATTAACTGTAAAGATAAAATATGGTATAATTAAAACGATACTAGGTTTTTATACCTTTTTGAAAGGAAGAAAAATGGTGGACGAGAAGAAATTAAAAGCTAAAGGAAATTTACCACAATATATTAGATGGCCATTATACTTGAATTTTATTTGGCTTGTAATGGCAGCATTAGGGTTTACAATAAGTATAAAGACAGGTGTGTTAATGACATTTGCAGCAGTTTTATATTTATGTATATCTGCTACGGTGTATTTATTGTTTAAGCCTAATATTATGAGAAATCTTGTTGATTTTGGGGCGGAGTACAGTCAGGTTCAAAGAAAAATGATACGTGACATGGAAGTTCCGTATTGCCTTTTAGATGAAAGCGGCAAGGTAATGTGGACTAATAATGAAATGGATAAAATATGTGAAAAAAATATTAGAAATAAGCCTATTGCATCTGTTTTTGAAGGAATAACCGCAGAGGACTTTTCATTTGATGAAGAGGGCAGAAGCGAATTTGAAGTTAAACACGAGAATAAAGTGTATAAGGTAATTCTCAAATTATTCTCAATGAATGAGGAAAACGTAGAAAGTGCTTTAGTGCCATTGATTGGTGGTGATGGGGCGTTAATTTCCATGTATATGTTTGACGAGACATTGATTCACCAGTTAGCTAAAGAGAACAAAGAGGAAAAATTAGTAACAGGTCATATTTATATTGATAACTATGATGAAGTTCTTAATAGTATCGATCCAACAAGAAGAACATTGCTTGTAGCGTTAATAGATAGAAAAATAAATAAGTATTTCACACAGTATGACGGAATTGTACGAAAGCTTGAAAATGATAAATATTTCGTCATGTTTAAAACAAAATTTGTTAGCAAGATGCAGACAAATAAGTTTGCAATATTAGATGAAGTAAAAACAGTAAATATTGGAAATGGACTTCCAATTACACTTAGTATTGGTATAGGTGTAGGTGGCAATGGTTTAGTGGCAAATTATGAGATCGCAAGAGCAGCCATTGACATGGCACTGGGACGTGGTGGTGACCAGGCAGTGCTAAAAGAAGGCAACAAAGTATATTATTATGGTGGAAAGTCCAAGTCAGTAGAAAAAAACACAAAAGTAAAATCAAGAGTAAAAGCTACAGCATTTAGAGATTTAATTGAAACAAAAGAAACAATATTTATAATGGGACACCATATTGGAGATAACGATTCATTTGGTGCTTCCATAGGATTTTATAGAATAGCTCAGACAATTGGTAAAAAAGCCCACATTGTAATAGAAGATATTTCAGGTAGCGTAATACCGATAGCTCAAATGTTCCATGAGTCAGATATTTATGCTGAAGACATGTTTATTTCAGGTAGCGAAGCAGTTTCCAAAATAGGAAAAAATGACGCCTTAATAGTTGTTGACTGTAACAGAGCTGCTTATACAGAATATCCTGAATTAGTCAGAAGAGCACAGTGCCTGGTTGTTTTTGATCACCATAGACAATCAGAAGACGTAATAGATAACGCACAGTTGTCATATATAGAACTTGCATCATCTTCTACATGTGAAATGGTTGTAGAGATTATGCAATACATACCAGAAACAGTTAAGATTAACAAAATGGAAGCCGAAGCACTTTATGGTGGTATTATGGTGGATACAAACAACTTCACTAACAGAACAGGTGTAAGAACTTTTGAGGCAGCAGCATATCTTAAGAAAAATGGTGCTGATATAACAAGAGTCAGACGAATGTTCAGAGATGATATTAATGACTATAAGGCAAAAGCTACAGCAGTACAGAATACAGAAATTTACAAGGACTGTTATGCAATTTCTGTATGTACGGCAAAGAATGTTTCATCACCAACAGTTGTAGGTGCTCAGGCAGCTAATGAATTGTTAAACATTAAGAATGTAAAAGCATCATTCGTATGTACACCATACAATGATTTAATATACATAAGTGCAAGATCGTTAGATAAAATTAATGTTCAGGTGCTTATGGAAGAGTTTGGAGGTGGCGGTCACATGAATCTGGCAGGAGCTCAGGTTAAAGACGCATCTTTAGGAGAAGTAACACAGATGATTAAAAACGCAATCAGTAGAAGAATTGAAGAAGGAGACATGTAATGAAAGTTATTTTATTAGAAGACGTAAAGTCACTTGGAAAAAAAGGTGAGATAGTAAATGTAAATGATGGATATGCCAGAAACTTTATATTAAAGAAGAATTTAGGTTTAGAAGCAACAGGAAAGAATTTAAATGACTTAAAGCTTCAACAGCAGAATGCAGCTAAAGTTGCCAAAGAAAAATTAGAAGCTGCTCAGGCTTTGGCAAAGGACTTAGAAGACAAATCAATTACTGTTAAGATACAGGCTGGAGTTGAAGGCAAGGTATTTGGTTCAATTTCAAGTAAAGAAATAGCTTTAGAAGCAAAGAAACAGCTGGGAATGGACATTGATAAGAAGAAGATTGTCATTCCTGACGCAATTAAGTCGCTTGGAACTTACAATGTAAACATTAAGTTACACAAGGATGTAGTTGGAAAGTTAGCAGTAAAAGTTGAAGCAAAATAATTAGTAATTAAGAGAATCGCAATATGTCTAAGGATGTATTGCGATAATTTTACTATGAATGGAGATGCACTATGGACGAAGCAGTAGTAAAAAGAATAATGCCTCATAGCAACGAGGCGGAGCAGGCTGTTATTGGCTCAATGATGATGGACCAGGAAGCAATAACAGTTGCAATGGAAAAATTATCAGATGCGGATTTTTATAATAAACAGTACGGTTCATTGTTTAAGGCAATGGTTGAATTGTATAACGAAGGACGTGAGGGTGACCTGGTTACAATCAAAACAAAACTGGAAGAAATGGACGTTCCTTCAGAAGTTATTAGTATTGATTTTATTAGAAATATTTTAGATATGGTTCCAACATCTGCAAACATAAAGCAGTATGCGGATATTGTATATGAAAAGTCAGTAATGAGAAATCTTATAAGGGCAAATGAGAGTATTGCTAATACATGTTATGCAGGCAACAAGCCTTTAGAGGCAATTCTTGAAGAAACAGAGAAAAGTATTTTTGACTTGATTCAAACAGGTAATACAGGAGATTATGTTCCTGTAAGACAGATTGTTTTAAATGTTTTTGACAAGATTGAACAGGCAGCTCAGACGAAAGGTTCTATTACAGGTTTGGAAACGGGATTTGCCAAGCTTGACAAGCAGTTGTCAGGTCTCCAGCCTTCAGATTTGATTCTTATAGCCGCCAGACCTTCTGTTGGTAAAACAGCTTTCGTACTCAACTTAACAGAAACAATTGCAGTTAAACATAACATTCCGGTGGCAATATTCAGCTTGGAAATGTCAAGCGAACAGCTTATAAACCGTGTGATTTCACAGAACTCAATGGTTAGTTCACAGAAAATCCGTATTGGTGATTTAAGTGACAGCGAATGGGAAAATATAGTAGAATCAGCCAATGTTATTGGTAACTCAGGAATTATTATTGATGATACTCCGGGTATAAGTATCGGTGAAATGAGATCAAAGTGTAGAAAGTTTAAACTGGAAAAAGATATTCAGTTGGTTATTGTAGACTATTTACAGTTGATGACAACCAACACACCTCACGGAAGCCGTGAACAGGAAATTGCAGAAATATCAAGAACATTAAAGGGTATTGCCAGAGAGCTAAATGTTCCGGTAATTGCGCTTTCACAGCTTAACCGTGCATCTGAAACAAGAGAAGACAGAAAGCCTATTATGGCGGATCTTCGTGAATCCGGTTCTATCGAGCAGGATGCCGACGTTGTAATGCTTATGTCAAGATATTACGACAAGGAGAAAAAAGAAGAAGACAGAAACAGAATTATTCTTAACGTAGCTAAACAGAGAAACGGCCCTGTAGGTGAAGTTGAATTGGTATGGTTACCACAGTTTACAAAATTCGAAGATGCAGAACAACCTGGTGATCAGATTTAAATCGTTGTATGCCTAAGAAGATATAAAGTATTTTTAATAGATAATGCTAATATGTAGAAAACCTTTGAAACAGATTTTAAATTTGTCTCAAAGGTTTTTTGTATACTCAAGTATATAAATATATCTTCTTCGACACCTCCGCAAAAGGTTACATTTTTTGCAGTGCTATTTTTATTGATAGGGGAATATAATGGACTTATAATTGTGGTGTTAAGAAATTAGTATGAATTTCAAACCCTGTAAAGGGGCAGGTTTAGGAGGTTAAAATGGGGGAAAAGAGATACATGATTTCAGATGCATCAAGGATGCTGGGAGTAGAATCTCATGTTTTAAGATACTGGGAGGAAGAACTTAATATAGTTATACCAAGAAATGAAATGGGGCATCGATATTACACCGACAATCATATTAATTTGTTGAAGAATGTGCGTGACTTAAAAAATCAGGGCTATGGACTTAGAACAATTAAAATGATGCTGACGGACCCTGATACAAAAGAAGGAAAAAACAATAATTGCAGAAATAACATGGCTTTAACAGCTACAGCAGTTAGTGCACCGGTGCTTAAAGAGCAGATGAAGGTTGAGACAATTGAGAGTAGCGAAAGCAAGATGGAACAGTTTCAGGCAATAATGGATAAGGTTGTTTCTAAGGCGTTAAAGAAGAGTGCCGGAGAATTAGGCAAGGAAGTAAGTGGAAACGTAAGCGAAAAAGTTTTAAAAGAAATGAATTATCTAATGCGGACTCAGGACGAAAGAGAGGAAGAACGCTATAAAAAGTTAGATATGGCAATGCGTTCCAAACAAAAACTTTCAAGAAGAGAAAAAAGACGACAACTTAAAGCTGAAAAACTTCTACTGAAGAAAACTAAAAAAGAAGAACAAAGACTTAAACAGGAAAAACAGAAAAAGCTGGCAGCAGAGAAGAAAAAGGGAGATTTGAAAATCGGAAAGAAAGCACCGGCTCAGTAGGTAACTATTAAGTAACTCTATGGGACAGATGTAGAAGTTGGTTATTAGCAGAATTAAATAATGAATAATGTGCAATAGAAAAGGAGACAACCTTGGGGTGTCTCCTTTTGCTATCTCTAATTAAGCATCTAATTCGATTGAACCTGTAGGACATGATCCTGTACAAGCTCCACATTCGATACATGCACTAGCATCGATAACGAATGCTCCGTCACCTTCGCTAATAGCGCCAACTGGGCAAGCGCCTGCGCATGCACCACAACCGATGCATCCATCATTAATCTTGTAAGCCATTATGAAAGCCTCCTTTAAATTATAAAATTTATATTCATATAATAATACAATTACTGATAGATTGCAACAATTTAATTATTAACAAATTTAGAAAAATATATAAAAACATATAGAAAATCTTCCTAACAAAATTGGAAATTATGTGTATTAAAATAACCGTTTATTAGTGTGAAATACTGCAAAAAGTGATGAAAATATCAAATTTTATAAAAGATTTGTGACAAAGTTAGTAATTTCCCTATATTTATATTTACAGAGTTTATGTTCAGATAATTTACCGCATTTATGTTCTGATAAATTGCAACAATTATGTTCTAATAATGCGCTGATTTTATGTTTTGATAATATAAGTTTAAGTCCTAATAACAGTGATTACTCTTCCGAAAAAATGTATATCGTCAATGTTGTTTATCAAAAGTGTATCCCCACAATTAGTAATAGGAACCAGACGCATAGGTTGTCCCATTTCATATCTTCTAATATAAACAGCTTTCCCTTTTAAGAATATACCAACTTCTCCGGGGACAGGAAAACGGTCTCTAGCAATAAGTAGAGTATCACCATCAAGATATGTAGGGGTAAGATTGTTGCCTAATATTTTTATTCCACACATAATTATATTATTGCAAATGTCTGAGTATGCATAGGCATTAATGGTTTCAGTGTAAACACTATCGTAAATCATGCCATCTTTGACTAATCCTGTAGGAACAAATACGGGGATTTCCATTACACCGTTAGTTTGATTATTTTGCTGAATTGAATGTTCAAAACGGACAATTTCCTGAAGAAGAGTAAAAGCTCTTGGAGGCAATTCACCAGCAGGTATACTGCAACCAATATCGTAGCCAATAAGATAATCCATGCCACATCCCAGAGCCTGACTGATTTTGTATAAAGTATAAATAGTTGGATTTTTTATTTTGCCGGAAAGAAGTTTCTTCACAGATTCATAGGGGAGCCCCGAAAAATCAGAAAGTTTCCTAATTGACCATTTGCTAGTATTAAGTATTTTATTAATGTTTTTTATAATGTTTGATTTTAAAAGATTTTGTTCAGCGTATTTGTTATTAGCTTCAATATTCATTTTCATACCCCTCTCATAAAGATAATGAATTGCACCGGGTAATTGATTAGAGCAAAGATTTGGTGTAAAACAATAACTTTCAATTTTTTCCTGATACAGCTATTATAAAAATGCAGATTTTAAATTGCAATATTTTGTTTAAATATCTGCAAAAATTAACTTGCAATATATTATTGTAAACTTAACGAAGGGGGGAGATTCAAAAAGTAAAGTACAAAAAAGGAGATTGTAGGGCAATTGATAAATGCCTGCAAAATGAAAAACAGGAATATTTTTAACGAATATTGTTGAAAAAAATAAAACTAAGAATGCAAAAAGAAAAAGTTTTATAAATGAAGGGGGCAACATGGGGAAGTTAAAAGTATTGGTTGCAGAAAGTCAGACTGTTGTAAAACAACATTTGACAAAAGAACTTGAAAAAGATTTAGAAATTGCAGTAGTGGGGGCTACTGACAACGGAAAAGATGCTTTTGAAATTTTTAAAAGAGAAGAACCCAATATCGTTATATTTGATTTGCTTTTACCTATATACGATGGGTACACATTGTTAGATAAGATTAATGAGTATGGTGTGTCGGATAAGACAAAACTTATAATGACAACTACAGTTACTAGTGATTTGCTAATTTGTGAGGCATTTCACAGAAATGTAGATTATGTTCTCACCAAACCTTATGATACAAAAATCGTTGTGAAGAAAGTAAAGAAGATATACACACGAATGAATGAAATAATTGAAGAGGGGACAGTTGCAACAACTGAAATTATGACTAAAGAAAACACCAAAGGGTTAAGTTATAGTGTTTTTGAGGACAATAAGAAAATTGATAAAGCTATTTCAGAAAAACTTAATGCAGTTGGTATACCAACCAGATTAAAAGGCTACAGATATATGATAACTGCTGTAAAAGAGGCTATAAACAATGAGGAAGCTTTGGATGCAGTGACTAAGATTCTATATCCCGATGTAGCAAAAAAACACCATTCTACAGCACAAAGAGTTGAAAAAGCAATAAGGCATGCCATAGAGGTCGCCTGGAATGATCAGGCCCATAAGGAAAATTATGGATACATAATTGATTCAGGAAAATACCGACCTACTAATTCGGAATTCATTGCAAAAATTACCCAGGACATAATACAAAATCAATAGAAATGTATTAAAAATTATGAGATTAAGTAAAAAAGAAAACTAAAAATAAAATAATTAACAAATAAATAAAAAAATATAAAACAAAAATTAAATAAAACTAAGGAAAAATGAAAAAAGATTCCTGTTAATTGACGTCTCATCTCAAAATCTAATTACAAGAGATTGGGATAACAGCCAAATGCAGGAATCTTGTTTCATTGAATATGATTATTTATTTGATATAACTATTTATTTCACATAACTGTTTATTTCATATAACTATTTCTTGGCACGTTTTAGTGAAAATACAAATTCTGTTCCAACACCTTCGGTGCTTATAACGTCAATGTTTTCACCATGAGCCATCATAATTTCTTTAACAATGGCAAGACCAATACCGGAACCGGTTTTATCACGGCCTCTTGAAAGGTCTGTTTTATAAAATCTTTGCCAAATTTTATCAATGCTGTCGCTAGGAATACCCATACCAAAATCTTTAACAGAACAGTAGACTTTTTCGCCCTTGTTATAAACTTTTAATATAATTTTCGAACCCACATTACTAAATTTAATGGCGTTATCTAAAAGGTTATAAAGAACCTGCTCGATTTTTCCCTTGTCAGCATAGACATTATAATGTTTTGTAGGAAATTGGATTATAAGCTGTATGTGCTTCTTTTCGCAACTTCCCTGAAAAGTTTCAACAGTGGAAGTAATTACATTTTCCATACTGAACTCTTCGTATAAAAGTTCAGGTCCGGTGCTGTTCCAATTGTTTAAGCTACGCAGACCGGTTGTTAATTTTTCTAAACGGTTTGCTTCGGAAATAACAATTGATAAATATTTGTTATAATCCTCAGGTGGTATGGTTCCATCCATCATTGCTTCCAGATAACCTTTAATTGATGTTAAAGGTGAACGGAAATCGTGAGAAATATTCGAAATAAATTTCTTCTGATATTCCCTTGAATTGTTTAACTGCTTAGACATGTATTTAAGTGAACTTGCCACATCACCAATTTCATCATCGTTATTTACTTTTAAGCCCTCATATTCAAAATTACCTTTGGCATATTCCATTGCCGCCAGACGAATTTGTTTAAGAGGTAAATAAATAAACCACATAAAATTAAGAAAAACTATTAAAGACAAAGCCAGTATTATAATATACGTTACATAGAAAATGTAAGTAATATTGTAACTGCTGTCCTTAATATAAGATGTAGGCATGTGGGCTACCACGTACCCGTAAGTTATATCGTCTTTTGCAAGTGTGTGGACAACACTTAAAGTGTCAGTTTTTGAAATGTTGTATAATTTTCCTATTCTATAGGAACCTTTGCTATAGTCAGTTGGATCAAAGTCGTTAAATACAATTGTATGTTCATCGTTGTTTAATTCCTGAGTTTTGTCAGTAGTATAAATCATTTTCTTATTATTATCTAAAACAAGAAGATTACAATTCAATACTCTGTTAAAATCACTAAAGTAGTTATCAGGACTTGAAATATCATCCAAAGATTCTATATCAAGAGATTTGATATTATCTGAAACAACAGACGCGTAGCTGTTAAGCTGTTTGGCATCGTCCTGAACCAAATGATTGTAAATAAGGTTTGTTGACCAATAAGTTATAAGTAAAAATCCAAGTACAGCAAAGGAAAAATATCCTATAAAAAATTTAGTTAAAATAGAATTTCTCATTATTTGTTATGTACCTCGAATCTGTATCCAACGCTCCAAACAGTTCCAATAGACCATTCATCTGTGTCAGAAATTTTTTCTCTTATACGTTTAATGTGAACGTCAACTGTACGTGTATCACCTGCATATTCGTAACCCCAAATATGGTCAAGCAACTGTTCACGAGTGAAAACCTGATTAGGAGATGAAGCAAGGAAAAATAAAAGTTCAATTTCCCTTGGTGTCATTTCAACTTGTTTTCCTTTGTAAATAACTTCGTAGTTTGATAAGTTAATAATTAAATCCTTGTACTCCACATATTTGTCTGACTTAGGAGTTGGAGCTGCAGCCGGTGCTGTGTAACGTCTTAGAACTGCCTTAACCCTTGCAACTAATTCTTTGGAATCAAAAGGTTTAATCATATAATCATCAGCACCAAGTTCAAGTCCTAAAACCTTGTCAAAAACTTCTGTTTTGGCAGAAAGCATAATAATAGGAACTTTTGACTCTTTGCGGATTTCCCTACATACTTCGTATCCGTCAATGCCCGGTAGCATAATGTCAAGAAGTACAAGGTCAGGATTATATTCCTTAAAAGCGTTAAGTGCTGACTGACCGTCTTCTTCTGTTCTTGTATCAAAACACTCTTTTGTTAAATAAAGAGAAATAAGATTTGCAATGTTTGCATCATCATCAACGATTAATATTTTCTGTTTGTTTGCCATTTGATTGTCCTCCCATTAATGGTTACTGAAAAATTAAAATCCTAGTATCTTTTATATTTTAAAGATAATGGAATATAATGTTCATTAAAATTTTTCAGCCGATTTTTAATAATTATATCATAAAATTCTTATGTTAAATAACTTATAATAAAATGTAAAAATATCTTATTTGCAGTAAATAAAATCTGCAAGAATACAAAAAATAAAATCTGTAATAATACAAAATTTTATTTTCTAATATTAAACATTACTTAAATTCTACTACTGTAGCACCTGCACCGCCTTCACCATGCTCGCCGTTTCTGTATGACTTAACATAAGAGCAGGTTTTCAAATAATTTTGAACTGCTTTTCTTAATGTGCCTGTGCCTTTGCCATGGATAACATATACCTGTGGTAAATGTGCAATGTAAGCATCATCAAGATATTTTTCAAGTTCACCTAAAGCTTCATCAACAGTTTTACCGATTAAGTTGATTTCCATCTTCACGTTAAGAGATTTGTTCATCTTAATCTTGCCGCTACTGTTTCTTGTAAGACCCGGTGCCTTAATATCAGGTTCATCAATAATTTCTAAGTCCCTAATATTAACCTTACTATTTAAAATACCCATTTTTACAGTTAAGTTACCGGCTGCGTTTGGAAGGGAGGCAACAGTACCGTTTAAGTTCATGCTAAGCACCTTAACCCCTGTTCCAAGTTTAAAGTCAGAAGCTTTGTAAGATTTTGAAGGCTTAGAAGCCTTAATCGAACTGTGGCTTTGATTCTTTTTAATTTTTGAACCAACGGCAGTTCTTGATTTCTCAAGTTCTTTTGTATTGCCGGACTTACCGTATTTGTTAATATTTTTAATTGCTGTATCAGCAGTTTCCTTAGCTTCTTTAAGAATATCAAGGGCTTCTTCCCTTGCTTTAGATAAAATTTTATCTTTCTTTTCATTAATCTCTTTAGTTCTGTATTCGTAATCTTTTTTCAAAGATGCTATTTGAGACTTGTAAACAGAAATTGTTTCGTGGTCTTTTTCAATCTGTTTCTTCTGACGTTCAAGTTCAGCTAAAACATCTTCAAACTGCTCATCTTCAGCATCAATTCTAGACTTGGCATCATCAATAATAAATTTAGGTAAGCCAAGTTTCTCTGAAATTGCAAAGGCATTACTTTTTCCCGGTATACCAATTAATAAGCGGTAAGTTGGTCTTAAAGTTTCAACATCAAATTCGCAACTGGCATTCTGGACACCATCTGTGGAGAGGGCGTAAAGTTTTAACTCACTATAGTGAGTTGTTGCCATGGTTCTTGTACCCATATTCTTTAAGAAGTTAAGAATTGAAATTCCAAGAGCTGCACCTTCTACCGGATCAGTTCCTGCACCTAATTCGTCAAAGAGAACAAGTGAGTCCTGATCGGCTTTGTCTAAAATATTTACAGTGTTTACCATGTGAGCTGAGAAGGTACTTAAACTTTGCTCAATACTCTGCTCGTCGCCAATGTCTGCAAAAATCTCTTTAAATACTGCAAGGCTACTGCCCTCAAAGGCAGGAATATGCAGACCTGATTGGCCCATTAATGATAAAAGCCCAACTGTTTTTAGGGAAACTGTTTTACCACCGGTGTTAGGACCTGTAACAATAAGCAGGTTAAAATCTTTTCCTAAATTAACGTCTATTGGCACTACTTTCTTTGGATCAAGTAATGGATGACGTCCCTGTTTAATATTTATAAAACGTTTGTTGTTAAATTCAGGCATGGTTGCTTTCATTTTCTTGGCAAGATTTGCTTTTGCAAAAATAAAGTCAAGTTTAGGCAGTAACTTCATGTCAGTTCTAAGCTGTTCCATGTATTCACTACATGTAACACTTAAATTAGCAAGTATAATTTGAATTTCATCAGCTTCTTTAACTGATAGTTCACGCAATTTGTTATTAAGTTCCACAACTACAGTAGGCTCTACAAAAAGAGTTGAACCTGTTGAGGACTGGTCGTGAATAATTCCCGGCACATTGCCGCGATATTCCTGTTTAACAGGAACGCAGTAGCGACCGTCTCTCATGGTAATAAGGGAGTCCTGTAAGTATGTTTTGTTGTTAGTAGAATTAACAAGATTGCTAAGCTGACTGTGAATTCTATCGTTTGTCAGCTTCATTTGTCTTCGAATATTTTTTAAGTTATAAGAAGCATCATCTGCCATTTCTTCTTCAGAAATAATACACTTTTCAATTTCTTTATTTAAATTAGTAAGAGGTTCAATGGCTTCAAACATATCATCTAGGCTGTCTTTGTTACCATCGTCATCTCTTCTTGAAAAAGTTTTAACCCTGTTGGCAACTTTTAATAGGGAACTGATTCTAAGAAGTTCTCCCATGCCAAGGGTACTGCCAATTTCCAATCGTTTAAGGGATTCACCAATGTTGTGAAGTCCCGAAAAAGAAAGGCTCCCCTTTTGCCAAACTCGTGTAAGTGCATCGCCTGTATTTTGCTGCATTATTTTTATCTCATGATAATCAGATGAAGGTGTGAGATTCTCACAAAGTCTGCGACCCATGTCAGAACCTGCTTCTTCTTTTAGCAAGTCAATAATTTTGTTAAACTCTAATGTTTTTAATACCTTTTTGTTCATTTTATAATCTCCATTTATTTGATGTAACTATACATATTCTGCCACCAAATACAGTGGTACTGTTCTTGTATTTGAATACATAATCAATTATAATAAAGTTTAGCTTAAATGTGTATAAAAGTAAATTCTTATATTAGGAGGAAATAATGAAATATATCGAAACATTACGTGAAGGTGAAAGAGTACAGGAAGTATACTTATGCAAACAAAAAAGTAGCGCAATGACAAAAACAGGAAAAGAGTATGAGAATGTTATTTTACAGGATAAAACAGGACAGTTAGATGCAAAAATCTGGGACCCGGGTTCAATGGGCATTGATGATTTTGACGCATTAGATTATGTAGAAGTTCATGGAGACGTTACAGTTTTTAACGGTCAGACACAGCTTAGTATTAAGCGTGCAAGAAAAGTAAGTGAAGAAAGTGTTGATCCATCAAATTATTTACCTTGCACTGATAAAAACATCGACGAAATGATGACAGAATTGCTAAAATTCATCGCCAGTGTTAATAACCCTTATTATAAACAGATTTTAACAACATTATTCGTGGATGATGTTAATTTCGCAGAGGCGTTTAAGAAACATTCAGCGGCTAAAAGTGTTCACCATGGATTTATCGGTGGTTTATTAGAGCATACACTTTCAGTAACAAAGTTATGCGATTTTTACACAAAACAATATCCTATTTTAAACAGGGATTTACTTATTACTTCGGCTATTTGTCATGATATTGGAAAAGTATATGAATTATCAGATTTTCCTTCTAATGAATACACAGATGCAGGACAGTTATTGGGACATATTGTTATGGGTTCAGAAATGCTTTCAAAGATTATAGCAACAATACCTGATTTTCCAACAAAGCAGGCAAATGAATTGAAGCATTGTATTTTGGCGCATCATGGCGAGCTTGAATACGGTTCACCAAAGAAGCCGGCATTAATTGAAGCTGTTGCACTTAATTTTGCAGACAATACAGACGCAAAGATGGAAACAGTTATGGAAATCTTTAAGAGTAACACAACAGCAACATCAGACCAGTGGTTAGGCTACAATAGATTTTTAGAGAGCAACATTAGAAGAACTACTGAATAAAAATGGAGAATGATTAAAATATATGTTTAATAAGAATGATATTATTGAAATAGAAATTATTGATCAGGGAACTACAGGAGAGGGCATAGGCAAAGTTGATGGCTATGCTCTTTTTGTAAAGGATGCAGTTATTGGCGATGTGGTAAAAGTAAAAATTATGAAGGCAAAGAAGAATTTTGCTTTTGCTAAATTACTTGAAGTTGTAAAGCCATCCCCTTATCGTGTAGAGCCTCTTTGCCCTGCGGCAAACCGCTGTGGAGGCTGTCAGCTACAGGCAATGAATTACAAGCAGCAGTTGGAGTTTAAAGAGAAAAAAGTTTACAACAATATTAAGCGAATCGGTGGAATAGAAGATTTTGAAATGAAGCCCATTATTGGTATGAAAGAGTTGGCAGTAAAGGGATATGAAGACAATGGTCCTTTTCACTATAGAAACAAGGCACAGTTTCCAATAGGTCTGGACAGAGAGGGAAATATTGTCAGCGGTTTTTATGCAGGCAGAACTCATTCCATTATTAGTGTGGACAATTGTCTCCTTGGCATTGAAAAAGATGGTGACGTAAATGGCACCGTAATGCATATAGTAAAAACTTTTATGAATATTTATAACATTAAACCTTATGATGAAAAAACGCACAAAGGTTTGGTGAGACATGTTCTTATTAGAATTGGTGCTTTTACAAATGAGATAATGGTTTGTGTGGTTATTAATGGAAATAAATTGCCACATTCACAGGAATTGGTGGAACAGTTATTGCAAATTGATGGCATGACAAGTATTTGTCTTAATGTAAATAAAGAAAAAAGCAATGTTATATTAGGAAAAGAAATTATTAACATGTACGGAAAAGACTATATTGAAGATTACATTGGTGATGTTAAATTTAGAATTTCACCATTGTCCTTTTTCCAGGTAAATCCAATTCAGACAGAAAAGCTTTACAACAAGGCGCTGGAATATGCAAACCTTACAGGTAAAGAAACTGTGTGGGATTTGTATTGTGGTATTGGAAGCATTTCTCTTTTCCTTGCAAAAGCTGCAAAGAAGGTTATTGGCGTGGAGATTGTTCCTGAAGCAATTGACAATGCCAGAGAAAACGCTGCCATAAATGGTATGGAAAATACAGAGTTTTTGGTTGGGGCAGCAGAAGAAGTAGTTCCTAAATATTTTGAAGAACATAAAAATCAACCTGAATGTAAGCCGGATGTGATTGTGGTGGACCCACCACGAAAAGGTTGCGACCAGGTTTTGCTTGATACTATTGTAAAAATGAATCCGGAAAGAATTGTTTATGTAAGCTGTGACAGCGCTACATTGGCAAGGGATTTGAAGTGGCTTGAAGAACATGGGTATAAGCTAAAGGAAGCAACACCATGCGACATGTTTGGTCAGACGGTGCATGTGGAGACGGTGGCATGGCTTGAGCAATATCGGTCAGAGGATACCAATCATGACAGTAATTAAAAATATATAAGAAATTGACAACGTATAGTTTTTCATTACAATTTAATTCGAAATAATCTAAAAAATATATCTAATTTAGGGTAAAAAGTTTGTGATTTTATGTCGCAAACTTTTTTGACGTAAAAGAATAATGCACGGTAATATTGAATGAAAAGTATGATTATAATTCCTAGTAAAACTTGGTTGTAAAGTTATTATAGAAAAATGGATTATCGATATTGATTATTGTAATAATCAATGTTAAAATGAACGTAAAAACGTGCATAAAATGGAGATGAATATGATAATAAGTGAAAGAATTTTTGAAATAATGAAGGAACAGAAAATGAGCCAAAGAGAACTCTCAAGAAGAACAGGGATAACAATCAGTACAATTAGCGATTGGAATACTAAGAAGTCAAATCCGGCTTCTGATAAGTTATTGGTTATTAGTGAGGCTTTAGGGGTTCCTGTGGAAGAATTGCTTACAGGTTCCGAATCCTTTAAAGAAAATTTGCCAGAGGATATTGATTATAAGAATGTTAAGGATCATAAGATTTTAGAAGACTACCATAAGTTATCTAAAGGTCAGCAGATGCGTTTATTAAAATACATGAAGAGATTAGGGAAAATGAATGGAGGAAAATAAGAAAAGAAACGAGCAACCCGCTTAGCTACTGACAAGTCAGCACGTACGGTACAAAAACCCATTTCTTACTTCAAAAGGTACTATTTATTTGTAAAAATGTCAAGGAGAAAAATTGTGAATTAAGTGGGCGGCAGAAATATAACGCAAAATGGATGGAGGAGTTCTATGGCAGAAGACAAAAAGAAAGAGGAAATTGCAGTGATTGAAATCAATGAAGAATTTATGAAACAAAAATTGTATGAGTTTAGGGGCTGCAAAGTGTTATTAGATGCAGATTTGGCTGAAGTATATGGATATGAACTTAAGGCTTTTAATCAGCAGGTAAAAAGGAATAAAGAAAGATTTAAGAATGATATGATGTTTCAATTGTCTGATAATGAAGTTGAATATTTGCGGTCACAATTTGTGACTGCAAATATAAGTAGAAAATCCCGAAGCAATCCTTATGTTTTTACAGAACAAGGTGTATACATGTTAATGACTGTACTAAAGGGAGAACTTGCGGTAAGACAAAGTATTGCATTGGTAAGAACTTTCAAAAGAATGAAAGATTACATATTAGAAAATCGTGATTTAATAGGTCAGCGGGAAATACTTCAGTTAAGCATGGAAGTTGCTAACAACAGAATAGAAATTAACAAAATCAACTCAGATATGATATCTCTTGAAAAGCAGATTTCAGATGTTGCAGAAGGCTTGAAGGATGTTGTGACAAAATCTGAGTTGGCTGATATGATGAACAGCTTTGTTTCAGATGATGATGAAAAGTGGCTCATGTTTAATGCAAAATTTAGTAGTGCCGATGAGGTATATGAGTCCATTTATAAGCAGGCAAAGTCGTCAATATATGTCGTTGACAATTATATTGGATTAAGAACGCTGGTACATCTTAAAAATTCTCCTACAGGAGTAAATATTACTTTATTCAGCGATAATGTTGGGAATAATAAACTTCATAATATAGAATTTACGGATTTTTGCAAAGAATATCCATCCGTAAAAATATCAATGAAAAAGACAGGTGGTATATTTCATGATCGATTTATAGTGTTGGATTATGGAACTGCTGATGAAAGGGTTTTCTTATGTGGGGCTTCATCAAAGGATGCAGGAGCTAGAATAACCAGTATTGTTGAAGACTATGGAGTATCTAAATATACCCCGGTTATTACAACGCTGTTGAAGAATCCAACTTTGATTTTACCACAGTAGAGCAGATAGCATAAGCTACAGGTAAGGATATAGAAGAAGTGAAAGTGATTATTACAGGGAAGGAAACTGAACTTGCATAGAGTTATATAAAAAAGGAACCTTTGAGTTTAAATAACTTGGAGGCTCTTGCTATATGAAAATTTCAAGGAGAAAACTGTGAACGTACATATTCACAATTAAAGTTGGACTCACTTTAGGTGTTTGTTGCATACGAAATATTTAATTATTGGGGAACATTTCTCTATAATAACAATATAAAATGTTCCCCAAAGGAGAAAATGATATTCTTACCAGAAAACTTAAAAAAGTATTGAATATTAAAGAAGTTAACGCAAGAAGATGTGGCGGGATATCTTGGAATTACATCACAGAGTGTCTCAAAGTGGGAACGTGGAGAGGTTATTCAACCTCTTATTCAGCAAGAATTGAATGAAGCAGAAATTGATGAAAATATAAAATTAATTCTTTTGGCAGACGGAAAAGAAATTTGGTAGATTTGTAAGTTATAAAAATTAGCGAACCTTTTGGCTTTTTTAGAGACTAATATAGTGTAAATCGATTTACAGGAGGAAGAAAAATGAGTGAATATATTAATAATGAACTTATCGAGAACACATATTTGTTCTACATAAAGCGAGTGGCTAATAGCGATATGGCAAAGGATTTAGCTCATGATATTTTATTGGAAGCATTAAAGGCTGTTTCAAAAGGGAAAACGTTTATAAATTTTTATGGATGGTATTGGAGAATGGCGCATAATAAATATGCAAACTATATGGAATACAAGAAAACTCAAACACCACCATGCCTAAATAACATAGTGGTGTCTTGAATTATCTGGTTTAAGCTCGATGTATACAGTATTACCCACTTTTATATTAGAATAATTAATAGGTCCATGAACCCAAATTCTATCTAGTATAAAAGTTCCATCTTCTAATTCACAAACAAGATATTTGTATTTTCGCCTTTGATTTAGATATGGAATGATTTCATCAACAGTCATTTTCTTTTTTACAACAGCACTGGTAATAAAAGCACGGTTAATATTAAAAGCAATATAATTATGTATAAGCAGTTGTATTAAAGACAAAACATTAAAAACAGCAAAAACACAAACTACCAAAACAATCATACGTTCTTTGGTTTGATATGGCTTGAAACTATAAGGTATAGTTTCTCTTGCAAGAATTTGAAAAATAACAACAACACCTGCAAGGATAAAAGTTATAAAAAATCTTTTGAACCAACATAAAATAAAATTATGGCACTGGGATTTTCGTATCTTCTTTCTCTCTTGTTCTGTAGCAATGTGAAAATTCTCAGTGCTTAAATATATACTTTTCATGGTATACCCCCCCTTGGTACTCAATTTTAAATTGTTTTGTTTAATTTACCATAAAACATCAAAAGATAAAAGGTAAATATTAACTATAAATTCCTCGTGCTTAATAGAGAAAAATTAAACTAAAAAACATACACAATGAAGGCTGAGGCTAAAAACAATTTTACATATCAAAAAAAGCAACTAATTTTTAAATATATTTTATGGTTAATTTTTTAACGAAATGCATAAATTTGTTGAATAAGCATTGAATTTGTCAGTTATTAATGTATAATATATGCGTAAAGCGAGATTTTTTTGCTTTAGGTAAGAAAGGCACCATAATTATTAAATTCCTTGGTGACTTTTCGAAAAACAAGATAGAAAAGGAGTATTATTAAAATGGCAATCGATTTAACAAAATATGGAATTAATGGAACAACTGAAATTGTTTACAATCCATCATACGAAGAGTTATTTGCAGAAGAAACAAAGCCAGAACTTGAAGGTTTTGACAAAGGTCAGGAAAGTGAATTAGGTGCAGTAAACGTTAAGACTGGTGTATACACAGGACGTTCACCTAAAGACAAATACATCGTTATGGATGAAAATTCAAAGGACACTGTTTGGTGGACATCAGATGAATACGCAAACGATAACCATCCATTATCAGAAGATGTATGGGCTACATTAAAGGACATCGCTAAGAAAGAACTTTCAAACAAGAAACTTTATGTAGTAGATGCTTTCTGTGGAGCAAATGCAGACACACGTATGGCTATCCGTTTTATCGTAGAAGTAGCTTGGCAGGCACATTTCGTAACAAATATGTTCATTAAGCCAACAGAAGAAGAACTCAAGAACTTCGAACCAGACTTCGTAGTATACAATGCTTCAAAGGCAAAAGTAGAAAACTACAAAGAACTTGGATTAAACTCAGAAACAGCAGTTGCATTCAATATCACAAGCCGTGAACAGGTTATCATTAACACATGGTACGGCGGAGAAATGAAGAAGGGTATGTTCTCAATGATGAACTACTACTTACCACTTAAGGGTATTGCTTCAATGCACTGTTCAGCAAATACAGATTTAAATGGAGAAAACACAGCAATTTTCTTCGGTTTATCAGGAACAGGAAAGACAACACTTTCAACAGATCCTAAGCGTCTCTTAATCGGTGATGACGAACATGGTTGGGATGACAACGGAGTATTCAACTTTGAAGGTGGATGCTACGCTAAGGTTATTGACTTAGATAAGGAATCAGAACCAGATATCTACAATGCTATTAAGCGTGATGCACTTCTTGAAAACGTAACATTAGATGAAAATGGAAAGATTGATTTCGCTGATAAGAGCGTAACAGAAAACACTCGTGTTTCTTACCCAATCAATCATATTAAAAATATTGTACGTCCTATTTCATCAGCGCCAGCAGCTAAGAACGTAATCTTCTTATCAGCAGATGCATTTGGAGTATTACCACCAGTATCAATCTTAACAGAAGGTCAGACACAGTATTACTTCTTATCAGGATTTACAGCAAAATTAGCTGGTACAGAACGTGGAATTACAGAACCAACTCCAACATTCTCAGCATGTTTCGGACAGGCTTTCTTAGAGCTTCATCCAACAAAATACGCTGAAGAATTAGTTAAGAAGATGGAAAAGAACGGCGCTAAGGCATATCTTGTAAACACAGGATGGAATGGTACAGGAAAGCGTATCTCAATTAAGGATACACGTGGTATCATCGATGCTATCTTAAGCGGAGCAATCAACGAAGTTCCTACAAAGACAATTCCATACTTCAACTTTGAAGTTCCAACAGAACTTCCTGGAGTAGATGCAGGAATTCTTGATCCAAGAGATACTTACGCTGATGCTTCAGAATGGGAAACAAAGGCATTAGATCTTGCAGACAGATTCATCAAGAACTTCGCAAAATACGAAGGAAACGAAGCAGGAAAAGCACTTGTTTCAGCAGGACCACAAAAATAATCGCGAAGCTTTGAGCAAAGCGACATAATAAAAGAAGAGACAGGCAACCCGTTATGCTTGCATAAACGGGAGCCTGTCTCTTCTTTTATTTAGCGGCATTCTGGGAATGCCGCGTGCTTATTGATTTGTTTACAAATCAATAAGAGGAGTGTCGCGCGTAAAAAAGTCAGAGCAAAGGGAATGCCGCGTGCTTATTGATTTGCATACAAATCAATAAGGGGAGTGTCGCGTTTGAAAAGAAATTTTGATATAAAAGTGATTTTTTGCTCGAAATAATGTATAATTATAAATATTTTTGTGGGCATAACGAATTTATCGCACATTTGCTAAGTAACAATGCCTCAAAAAACAATAAATTTATAGGAGGGTTTGTATGAGAAAGACATTCAAACAAATTATGTCTATTATGCTGGCAGCAGCATTAGCGCTAGGTGGAACACCTTTCACAGCAAAGGCGTCTATAGACATAAAACAAGAAGAAAACAACAAAAACAAAAAGGAAAAAAGTTATGTAGAAGGACAGGCAGTCATTCTATATAAGGAAAGTGGAAAGAATGTTTCAACACAGAGTATTACAGACAGTAAGGTAAAAATTAAAGAAACATATGATTTCCAGGAGAGCAAAGGAAAGGTGAAAACTTATAGTAACAATGATGCTTCAGACGTGAAGGTTTCTTTAGTTGAATCAGATTCATATTCAACAGAAGAACTTATTACTAAGATGAAGAACAAAGTTGGTGTTATAAGTGTTCAGCCAAACTATATTTATAAGGCTTCAGATTATAATGACAAGTATTATAAATATCAGTGGTCTCAGGAAAACGTTGGTCAAAATGGCGGCACAAAGGGATTAGATATTAACGCTGACAGCAGCGCTTTGGCTGACAAGGACAATAAGGAAAAAGTTGTTGCAATTGTTGACACAGGTGTTGATTACACACATGAAGATTTAAAAGATAAAATATGGAACAACCCTTATGATGAAAGTGAACTAAAAGGAAAACATGGATATGATTTTGCTAATGAAGATGCAGATCCATTAGATGACAACGGTCATGGTAGTCACTGTGCAGGTATTATTGCAGCACAGTCTAACAACAATGTTGGTATAAGTGGAACTGCAAAAAGTGATAACATAAAGATCATGGCACTTAAATTCCTCGATGAAGAAGGTTCAGGTTCAACAATAGATGCTATAAGTGCTTATAACTATATTTATAAAGCGCAGTCATTAGGCACAAATGTTGTAGCTGTAAATGACTCATGGGGCGGTGATGCAGACGAAACAGAAGATGCATTAAAAGCTGTTATTGAAATGGTTGGTAAGAAGGGGGCACTTTCAGTTGTAGCTTCCGGAAATGACGGTGTAAATGTAGATGATCAATACACAAGTCCTGCCTGTATTGACAGCGATTACATTATTTCAGTTGCAGCAAGCAACGAAAATGATGAACTTGCAACTTTTTCTAATTATGGAAAAGATAATGTAGACATTGCAGCACCGGGAACTAACATTCTCTCATCAGTTTCATATAATTGCTATAATCCATCTATTTACGAAAACCCAATGGATTTAAGTAGTACATTCTATACATACGACACAGAAAAAGTAGTTAATGTAGTTGAAGATGAAGCTATCGTAAAAGATGCAGCACAGGGGGAGGCTCCTTGGGGACATTCAAGTGATGATGAGGGTGCAAAATTCACAGCAACTACAACTCACAATTCATATTTTGGAGAAGCAAAAAATACAAACAAGTCCCTTAATTTATCTGTAAGCAATATTGCAACAGAAGAACAGTATAATTTCTATTTACCATACGAATTGAAAAAATCTTCAACTCCTGTAACAGTAAGTGCAATGTTAAAGGTAAATGCGAAACCTAAAAAAGACAACACAAACATTACAGGTCTTTTAGATGAAGATACAATTGGAACGTATGGAATTTTTGATTGTGATGTAAAAGATTCAGGAGAACTTGATTTTGCTAATGCAGAAATGATAGGTATGTCACACTTAGAGCAGGATAATTGTTATACACATTTAAGTTTTTCAACTTCAGGTAAAGTTAAAAAAGATACTAAGAAAGTTCTTATTCTTGCTTTAGTTGCTTCAACAGATGGCGAGTATGGATTTAGTGTAGAAGATTTTGGTGTAAGCAAAGAAGATGTTAATGCAGACGAATTTGGAAAATACGACTTTTATAATGGTACATCAATGGCTACACCACATGTTACAGGTGCAGTAGCAGCCATTGCAAATACATATGGTAACAGTAATTCATTAGATGTTAAAAACAGAGTGCTTGGTTCTGTAAGAGAGATACCGGCATTAGCAAACAAAGTTTCATCAAGTGGTGTACTGGACTTAACAAAGGTTGACACACCTAGCATTAGCGTTGGTAAGATTCAGATGAACGCTAAATCACAGGTTGAAATTAAAGGTTCATACCTTAAAGGTGCTAAAGTATTTGTAAACAATACAGAAGTAAAACAGCTTTCAAACAATGATCAGACAGTTACATTTGACGGAAATAACTATAAGAATAAAACTTTAAATATTAAGATTCAAAAAGAAGAAAAAACAATAGAGAGAACATGTTACTTCTCATGTGGTAAAGCATTCACATCTGACAAGAAGTTCATAAACTCTATGTTAGGCGGTCAGTTAGTATCAACAGGTCAGGAAGTGGCATACATTACTGATGAAGGTATTGTTATGTGGAGTTCTTTATCAAATAGTCAGGATATTGATATTGATGAATTAATTAAAAAATTCCCTGAATTAAAAGATGAAATCTTAAAAGAACAGGAATCTTTAAAAGATGCAGGTAGAACTTCAGAACTTGATGAAGGAAGATTTCCATTTACAACAGAAATGTTCGGGGCAGAATATAAGTATGCATTAAACGGTAGTGTATATGCTAACAGCGATTTTGTCTACACAAACGGAAAGCTTTATGGAGCAGTAGGTTTAGATTTAGGTTACACAGAAGAAGAAATTCTTGCATACTATGATACTAATAAAGGTTGGAAGAAATTAACAGCAGTTCCAAAAGAATTTAAGGGGGCATTTGGTTACAATTTAGTAGCATATAATGGTGACTTATATTTATTCGGCGGAATTAAGAAGGATGGAAGTCTTGATACATCAGTTATGAAGTATTCTTTATCAGCAAAGAAGTGGACAACAGTTGCTAAGTTGCCAAGTGGACGAGCTTGTGCAAAAGCTGTTCAGGTTGGAAATAAGTTAATTGTAACATTGGGAACAGACGGAACAGAATCAACTCCAAAGAACTTGATTTTTGATGGTAGCAAGTGGACTGTGTCTAAAGCTACAATTGGAAAAGTTACAAATGCTTATAAGGAAACAATTAATGGTAAGGAATTTTGTATAACAGAAGCACAGATTGGTGCAATTTCTAACGGTGTTATTTATACAGATTTAAAGGCAGAAGATCTTGGAGATACATTTACATACAACCTTAGTTCAGATTCCTACAAGGCTTCAGGTTACAGCTTAAACAGCGAAAACTTTAAGGCGGATAATGTTTTAGCAACAACAGTCCAGGACAAGTTATATGTTCTTTATGGTAACAATCAGATGGCCAATGATGACGACGATGATTGGAACTTTGGAAAAGGAACTACAAAGAAATCTAGTGCAGTTAGCATTGACGGTGACGAAGAAGAAGTCGCAGCAGGAATTGAATCAGTATACATTAATGTAACAAGTGGATATACAAATGTAGTAGACAGCAGTACAGACGGCGGTTATGTAGAAGGCACAGGCTACTATTTGCCAGGTGATACATTTAAGCTTATTGCAAAAGCTGACGATAACTTTACAATAACAAAGTTTACTGTTAATGGTAAGAATGTTGCTAAAGGTAAAAACGGATATGTTTATACAGCAAGAGCTAATTCGTTAGGCAGCAAGGTAACAGCAAAAGTTTATACAAAACAGAAGGTTACTGTAACAAAGGTTGGCGCAACTTCAATTAAAAAAGCCAAGAGAACAGCAAAGAAACTTAAGCTTACTTTAGCAAAGGCTTCAAATGCAATAGGATATCAGATTGCTTACTCAACATCAAAGAAGTTTACAAAGAAAACAACTAAGTATGTAACTAGCAAGAAGACATCAGTTACTTTAAAGAAATTAAAGAATAAAAAGTATTATGTAAAAGCCAGAGCCTATACAAAAGTTGGCAAGAAATCTGTATACGGAAGCTGGTCAGAAGTTAAGACTATTAAAAAAGTTAAAGCAAAGAAGGCTAAAACTAAAAAGTCAAAAAAGAAATAAAGTGTTTGTTGTAGATTAATTTGAATATTTAGTAATAATAAAGCACAATATTTTGAAATCATAAAAAGCGATTAATTGGAAAAAATAATACCGGTTAATCGCTTTTCTATGTAATAAAAAATTTATTATTTGCAAAGATTTAGAAAGTTGTTATAATAGTGAACTGTAAGTGACAATATCCTAGTAAATGAATATGGTTGCAGGATAAGGCACACAATAGTAAATGAACCGGAGTTGATGATTATGTCGGTTTGGAATACAAAATCTTGAAGGAGGATACAGTAATGGATGTAAAGATTACAAAGGAAATGACAATGGGTGAACTTTTATCAATAGACAGAGGTGTAGCTATCGTTCTTATGGAAGCAGGAATGCATTGCATCGGATGTCCATCATCAATTGGAGAATCTTTAGAAGAAGCTGCTATGGTACATGGAATTAACCCTGATGAATTATTAGTTAATATTAATAAATATTTCGAGAACAAAAAAGTTGAAGAATAATCTTTAACTGTAGAGATAACAAGAACAGGTGTGGGTATTGTTTATGCAAACAGTCTCACAGCTGTTTTTATATGTAATAAAAAATTACTTCAGAATTTCTTATTGCATATAAATTATTCCACTAGGGATGTACACTCACGTGAAAGGAAGATAGTGTGGAAACAAAACGTGCTGGTTGCGTGGAATGTGGCTGGCCACATTCGTGGTTCCTTATTAATCAAAAAGTTGAAATATTCTCCAAAAACAAGTAACATTAAGTATATCAAAGATAAAAGGGTGTAATAATATGCATTTTAGAATGAATAAATTTATGCAGGAGGGGGCTTTTAAACAGTTATTTAAAAAGCAGACTCAGGGCATACAGGAAAAATATAATATAAAAAAAGCAGATGTACGAATAATAGGCTATTTGAACAGTTGTGGAGAAAATAATACAGCAAAGGACATTCAGTTTGTATCAAAAATGAACAAGGGGCACATATCCACGGCAATGGAAAATCTCTGTAATCAGGGGTATGTGAAGGCAATTCACGATGAAAAAGACAAAAGAGTGATACATTATGTTTTACAGGAAAAGGCAATGCCGATTTTGGAAGAACTGGATAAGGTAATGAAAGAAACAGAAAATGAGATAATGAAAGGTGTTACTGATGAAGAGAGAGAGGTCGTAAAAAGAGTATCCGGGAAAATGTGGGATAATCTTAACCGACTTCTTGAAAATAAATAACAAATGAAAAAGAAATGTAAACTTTTAATGAATGTTGTTGACATTTCTTTTTTTTAGGAATAGTATTGTTTGAAAACAAACTATCACCAAAGAGTGTGGAGTGCTAAAATATATTGGTACATTAGAATAAAACAAAATAAAATAAAATAAAATAATATGTCCTATTAGTTGGTATATTATTAAGGAATAACAAGGAGGAATTATGGTTCGTTTACTTAAACATATGAAGGCAAAAGAATGGGCGATGGTTATTGTAAGCATTGCGTTTATTGTTTTGCAGGTTCAGCTGGACTTGAAGTTGCCTGATTATATGTCAGACATAACAGTGCTTGTACAGACAAAGGGAAGTGAAATGTCAGATATATTTACGGCTGGAGGAAAGATGATGGGCTGTGCCCTAGGTTCATTGGCATCAGCAATAGTTGTTGGATTTTTTGCTGCAAAAATAGCAGCTAATTTTTCAAAGAGATTAAGGGAAGATGTTTACGATAAGGTAATGTCTTACACAGATAAGGAGATTAACAGCTTTTCAACTGCCAGTCTTATTACAAGAACAACTAACGATATTACACAGATACAGTTTGTTATAGCTTTAGGTTTACAGGTTATGATTAAAGCTCCAATTATGGCAGTAATGGCAGTAGCCAAAATCAGTTCAAAGAACTTTGAGTGGACAGCGCTTACATTGGCTATAGTTGCTTTTGTAATTTTTATTTTATTATTTGTGGTAATTTTTGCATTACCTAAGTTTAAGAAAATCCAGTGGCTTACTGATGATTTAAACAGAGTTACAAGAGAAAACCTGACAGGTCTTATGGTTGTGAGAGCCTACAATGCTGAAGATTATCAGGAAGAAAAGTTCGACAAGGCAAATAACAGATTAACAAAAAACAATTTACAGGCATATTTGGTAATGTCAATTATGAATCCGGGACTTAATCTTGCCATGAATGGTTTAACTTTAGGCATTTACTGGATTGGAGCAATATTAATAAACAATGTTGCACTTACAGGCATGGCTGCCATAAAGGAAAGAGTTGGACTTTTCTCTGATATGGTTGTATTTACATCTTATGCAATGCAGGTACTGATGGCATTTTTGTTATTGGTAATGATTTTTATTTTGTTACCAAGAGCAACAGTTGCTGCAAAGCGTATTAACGAGGTTCTTGACACAGAAGTCTCAATGAAAGATGGCGTAAGAGAACAGGGTGAAGAATCATTAAAAGGTGAAGTTGAGTTTAAGAATGTTTCGTTTGCATATCCTGACGCAGCAGACAATGTAATTCACAATATTAATTTTAAGGCACACAGAGGAGAAACGGTGGCTTTAATTGGTGCAACAGGTTCAGGAAAAAGTACAATTATTAACTTAATACCTAGAATTTATGATGCAACTGAAGGACAGATATTGGTAGATGGAGTAAACGTAAAAGATTATTCAGAGAAAGCTTTACGTGACAAAATAGGTTTTGTACCACAGAAAGCATATTTGTTCTCAGGAACAATTGAGCGCAACGTAGGTTATGGTGAAGCAAAAGTTAATATGGATGATATAGAAAAGGCTGTTGAAATAGCCCAGGCAAAAGAATTTGTGGAAAATCAGCCAGGTGAATATGACGGTATGGTTGCTCAGGGAGGTGGAAACTTCTCCGGTGGTCAGAAGCAGCGTTTATCAATAGCAAGAGCCATTGCAAAGCAACCTGAAATTCTTGTATTTGACGATTCATTCTCAGCCCTTGATTATAAAACAGATAGAGTTTTAAGGGAAACAATTAAGAAGGAAATTGCAGATACAACAAATATTATTGTTGCTCAGAGAATTGGTACAATAAAAGACGCAGACAGAATTTTAGTTATAGAAGATGGAGCAATTGTTGGCAACGGAACTCACAGTGAATTAATGAAGAATTGTCCACTTTATCAGGAAATAGCGTACTCACAGTTATCAAAAGAAGAATTGGAAAAGGAGGAAGTGTAAAATGCATGGTAGAAGAATGACTTACGAAAAACCAACAGGTAACACCTTCCAATCTCTTGGAAAATTAGGGAACTACTGTAAACCATATTGGGCAGTAATGATTATTGCGGTTATATGCGACATGTTAGGTGTAGTTACAAAATTAATCGGCCCAAACAAAATAAGCGACATTACAAATAAAATCTCTGCAGGCCTAACAGGAAAAATGGACATTGACGGTATAGTGTCAATTTGTGTTTTCTTGGTAGTTTTGTATTTAGTGGGAACAGTTCTAAGTTACATTACATCGCTGATAATGACTATTGTCACCCAGAAATTAAACAAGGGACTTAGAACAAATATTTCTAAAAAAATTAACAATCTGCCAATTGGTTATTTTCATAAAACCACAACAGGTGACGTGTTATCAAGAGTAACAAATGATGTGGATACAATTGGTACAACAATGCAAAGTAGTATTACCACACTGGTTTCTGCAGTTACCATGTTTGTAGGTTCAATTGTGATGATGGTATATACTAATGTGGTTATGGCAATAACAGCAATTCTTGCATCAGTAATTGGATTTATTTTAATGTTCTTAATAATGGGTCATTCACAGAAATACTTTGCAGCTAAGCAAAAATGGTTAGGGGCAATGAATGGTCACATTGAGGAGGTTTACTCAGGTCATAACATTGTAAAATTATTTAATGGAGAAGCAAAGGAAAAAGAGAAGTTTATTAAATTAAATGAAAAAATGTGCGAAAGCGATTGGAAGTCACAGTTTTTCTCAGGCTTAATGCAACCAATTATGGCATTTATAGGAAATTTTGCTTATGTTGCAGTTTGTGTAATGGGTGCATATTTGGTAATGAACGACTATACAACTTTCGGTACAATTGTTGCATTCATGATTTATGTAAGATTATTTACAAATCCTTTGGCGCAAATGGCACAGGCGGCTACACAGCTTCAGTCCACAGCAGCAGCTTCAGGAAGAGTTTTCGAATTCCTTGAGTCTGAAGAAATGGAAGATGAAAGCCATAAGGTTGAAAGTCTGCCAAAAAGCATTAAAGGTGATGTGGAATTTGACCATGTTAAGTTTGGCTATACAAAGGATAAAGTTATCATACATGATTTTAATGAACATGTTAAACCGGGACAGAAGGTTGCCATTGTAGGCCCTACAGGTGCAGGAAAGAGTACATTAGTAAATCTTTTAATGAGATTTTATGAAGTTGATTCAGGCGATATAAAAATCGATGGCATTTCAACTAAGGATTTAACAAGAGAGAATATACATGATTTATTTGGCATGGTATTACAGGATACATGGACTTTTGAGGGATCTATCAGAGAAAATCTTGCTTATGGAAAAGAAAATGTTACTGATGAACAGCTTGATAAAGTATGTAAGGCAGCAGGGTTAAGTCATTTTATTAAGTCCTTACCAAAAGGTTATGACACAACACTTGATGAAAAGTTAAATATGTCAGCGGGACAAAAGCAGCTTCTTACAATTGCAAGGGCAATGGTTGAGGATGCTCCAATGATGATTTTGGATGAGGCTACAAGTTCTGTTGATACAAGAACAGAAATTAAAATACAGGAAGCAATGGACAAATTAACAAAAGGCAGAACTTCTTTTGTTATAGCTCACAGACTTTCAACAATTAAGAACGCTGATATAATTCTTGTTTTAAAAGACGGCGATATAATTGAAAGTGGAAATCATCAGCAGTTAATGGAGCAAGAAGGATTCTATGCTGACCTGTATAATAGCCAGTTTGAACAGGTGTCATAAGAAAAATATTGTACAAAATTAATATAATTTTATAGGATAGCAGAAAAGGGCTATTTTTCATCATAATTTTAGAGTAGAATGGATATGTTTGGAAAATTGGGAACATAAGAAGGGAAAAACTATGACTAAAAAAATGATAAGAAAAATAGCCCTTGTTTTGGCTATTGCAATGATTACACAATGTGGGTTTGGCTTAAAATTATTTTCTATAGATGTAAAAGCTTCCACAGGGACAGCTAATACGGTAACAGAAATAGAAGCCGGTAGCATTGAAGTTACTACAGGTCAAAATGAAAATACAGGTAGCGGTGACTCAGGAGAAGTGGTCCCTACAGGAAGTGGCGGAGAGACAGTTGAAACAGCTACAGATGAAACATCATCTGATTTACCTACAGAGACACCAACGGAAACACCATCAGAAACAGAAACACCAACAGAGCCTGTTACAACACAAAGTAGTGAAATAATTGACGGTTTATATAGAGTAAAAAAGGGTGTGCTTGTAGAGTATGTGGGAGACAAAGAGGACAAGACAATAACAACTCTTACAATTCCTGCAAAAGTAACAACTATTAATGAATATGTATTTGAAGACTGCAAGTATATTAAAACATTAAAATTTGCAGAAAACAGCAAAATTGCAACAATTTATAAATATGCATTTAAGGGTTGTGATGCTTTAAAAACAGTTACATTGCCAGGCACATTGAAGACAATAGGTTACAAGGCATTTGCATTATGTCCGGCACTTAAAAAACTGACAATTCCAAGTTCTGTTACATATGGAAATCAGATTTTAGGTTCAAAATCGAATGTTACTTCAGTTACTTTTAAGAAGGGTATGAAAACAATTCCTTCAAATATTTTAAAGAACGCTAACAGGGTTGAGACTGTTTCAATATCATCAACAACAATAACAGTTGGCACAAGTGCTTTTTATGGTTGCTCATCTTTAAAAAAAGTATCCCTTCCAAGCACTACAACATCTATTAATACATATGCGTTTTATGGCTGTAAAAACATGACAAGTTTTACAATGTCAAGTAACATTAAAACCATTGGTAAATACGCATTTAAAAATTGCTCAAAGGTTGAAAAGATAACACTTTACAAAACTATTGTTTCAATTGGTGACGGGGCCTTTACAAATGACAGTAAATTAACACTGCTTGTATATGCAAACTCAAAAGGAAAGGCTTATGCAAGAGCAAAGAAGTTGAAGTGGGATTACACTAATTCAGAAAAGAAAAGAAGAGCAGCAAATAAGACAATTTACGACAATTATCTGGCAAAAGTAACTGCCGGTGACAAGAAAAAATACAAATTAAAATATTTATCAGACTATGTACCCCAGGGGACCTGTGTTCTTGGAAAATATGTAATAGTTTCCATGTATCATAAGCATTTGGCAAAGCGCTCAATACTGGTTGTTTACAGTAAGTCCACCGGAAAATTTGTAAAAAATATTGTCTTGCCTAATTATGATCATGTTGGCGCAATTACCAATGTAAAAGGAAGACTTGTTGTTTCTTTAAATAACATATCAACACCTGATTATGGAGCTGTGTACAGTTACAGCAAGATAAAGAAAGCAAAGCATGGAAAAGTATTAAAACCTGGCTATCGTGTGAGATTCTCGGGAGATGCAGACTTTGCAATTTTTGACGGGACTTATTTTTGGGCAGGTAAAAGTGCTAATACAAACTATGCAACAATGCAGGGCTACAAAGTTAAAATTAAAAAGAAAAAATTAACGTTCACAAGAAAGTTCAGTTATTATGTTCCGGCTAACAGTCAGGGACTAATTGTTCAGAAAATAAGTAAAACAAATAGAAGATTTATATTTGCTCAGTCTTATGGCAGATTAAAGAACTCATCCTTAATTACATACAAGAAAAAAGTAAGCAAGGCTGGTGGACTTGGCAGTCCTGTAAAAACGGAAACCTTGCCATGTATGCTTGAGGGAATTTGTATGAGCGGGAATAAGTACATATTCTTTACATTTGAATCAGGTGCATCGCTATATTGTGGAAATCCTGACAATACAAGTGAGCTACAGATAAAATTTGTTTGTAGAATAAGTAAAAGCAAAATGGGATTTTAAAATTACAATCAATAAACATGGAACTCCTTTGATTAGTAGGTTGGAACTATTAATCGAAGGAGTTCTTTTTTTGCCTGCCGTGTAAAACGTCATAAGAGTGCCATTCGTTGATTATAAATATCTACAAATGTAGAAAAATGTAATTTAAATGAAAATGTTTTTAGAAAACCCACAATAAAAAAAACTAAAAACAAACCGGTTTTCTCAAATCAAAAATCAATATTGATGAAGAAAAACGTTGCAAATATTTAAGAGAAACGTTTCAAATGTGCAAAATGCACAAAAATAATCATAAAACAATTTCAAATTTGTAAGATTATTGTAAAAAACGTTTTTATAATCTATTCTATAAAATGTGTTTTAAAATCCAAAGTTGATTTTGGGATAGGAACGGATATAGTGCTATATATTTTGATTTTATTTGCATACAGAATCCGGAAACTGTATGTACCTATAAGAAGGGAGAAAAAATGAGGAGAGGTAATTTTTTTGCCAAGGCTAAAAAGACAACAGCAGTTGTTTTAGCTACAGCTATGGTGTTTGGAATGGCACCAACACAGTGGAGCGTTAAAGCAGCAGACGATTCGCCATATGTAATTTCACAGGGAAGAATGGTTTATGCAAGTTCATCGGTAGTAAACAGTGATCCAACCTATGCAATTGACGGAACAAGAGGAACGAGATGGGAAAGTGCATGGGGAAATGATACAGAATGGATCTATGTTGATTTAGGAAAGGTTACAAATTTTTCGAGTATTAGTCTTCAATGGGAAGGCGCTTATGCTAAACAATATCAGATTCAAACATCAAATGATGAAGAAAACTGGAAAACAATTTACACAAATAATAATTGTCAGGGTGGAGACGAAAACTTAAATTTACAGGGAAGTGGAAGATATGTAAGACTTTATATGACACAGAAGGCACTTAGTGCATATGGATATTCACTATATGAATTTCAGGTTTTTGGAACTGACGGAGTTACAAAAAGACCTGAAAATTACGGAACAAACATTGCAGAAAACAAAAACGTTCAGTCATCATCACTTAGAGATGTTTGGTGGATGTATGACGATAACGGTGTAATTAATCAGTCGTCCGTACTTGCAAAAAATGCAGTGGATGGAGATGACAACACATACTGGTGCTCTGGAGAAAGCGACAAACAGTGGTTTATGGTAGACCTTGGTAGAAATTATGATATTGGACGAGTTGTAATTGACTGGAATTCTGATGCAGGAAAAATGTACGACATTCAGGTATCAACAAACGGAACAGATTGGACAACTGTTTATAGACAACAAAAAGGATACGGAAATGCAGTTGCTAATGTACCAATGTTTGCCAATGCAAGATACGTTAGAATGTACGGATATACAAGAGTTGAAAGTGGTAGCGGATTTAGCATAAAAGAATTTAAAGTTTATGAATATAAGCAAGGAGACAGCAAAACAAGTTACACAATTGAAGATTTGCCAAAATCATATGTATCATCAAATGGAAAAGGAACGTACCTTTCTAATTCAATGTACAATGAAAAAGCAAAACTTCCTGTATACAAGGAAGATTCAGTAAAAAGTCCTGTTGACAGTAATGATTGGTGGCAGTCAATTTTAATTAACAAGTTTGGTAATTTATTATCAACACTTCCTCTTAAAACAAAATACTCAACAAAGGGACTTGCAGTTTTAACAGCAACAGAAGGCTGGCTACCGGACATGGGAGAAACGGATGTAAATGTTTCAGTTAATTCTGAAACAGAACCGGATTTCTATATTTTACCGGAGAATCTTGACACATCTTCAGCATGTGACAAGGTTGCAGATTACAGTGATTTTGCTGTAACAGCAGAGTTATGTGATGACAATCATGTGGCAATGAAGAGTACACATGTAAAAGGTTCACCATACGTTTACACAGAATATGGTGACACAGAAACAGTTTATATTTCATCTTCAAGTATCACATCAATTTTTGATGGAAATGGAAACGAGATTTTAGCAAATAATTTATCATCTATAAAAACAGACCATATTGGACTTGAAGTAACAGACAGCGACAACAAGGCAAAAACAAAAACTTCAAAAAGTTATTATTGTTTAACAGTGCCTGAAAATACAACATTTAAGAAAATCGGAAGCTATATTAGAATTACTTTCCCTGGAAAGAATGGCTACATGTCAATTGGATCAATGTTAAATAAGTCACAGATTGAAAAATTCTACAGACATGGATATGCTTTCGTAACAGATACAAAGGTTACATATGATTACAACGATGGAACTTCAAAAATTACATCTAACTACAATGTAACAACAACATTAAAGAGAAATGGATTTACAAATGAAACAATTCTTTGTATGTTGCCACATCAGTGGAAGAATTCAACAGATGACAATAGCTCATTTGCAACATATACATCTGTAAGAGGTGACTTAAAAGCAATTGAAAGTAATTCATTTAAGACAACATCAGAGTTTGCAGGACTTCTTCCAACTTTTGCACTTCCAGCAGATTCACAGTTTGATGGCGAAGCATTACTTGGTTATTTAAATCAGTTAGAAGACGCAACTAAGAACTTAAATCCTGCAGGTGATGCATACTGGGAAGGTAAGAACTTACATCCACTTGGAATGGGAGTGCTTATGGCAGACCAGATTGGAGTAACAGATTTAAGAGACACATTCTTAAAGAGAATGAAGAAAATTCTTGTAAACTGGTTCACATATGATGGAAAAGATGATATTAGTTATTTCATTTACAATCAGAACTGGGGAACATTATATTACGAACAAAGTGAATTTGGTGCTAATGCTTCAATTTGTGACCACCACTTCACATACGGATACTTTATGTTTGCAGCAACAGTTCTTGCTACATACGATGAAGAATTTTACAACGATTACAAGGGCATGATCGAAATGATGATTAGAGATTATGCAAACCCTTCAGATAATGACAGTGAATATTGCAGATTCAGAGCCTATGATTTATATGAAGGTCATTCATGGGCAGGTGGTTATGCTGACAATGACTCAGGTAACAATCAGGAATCAGCATCAGAATCATTATTCAGCTGGGTAAGTATGTATCTTTGGGGTGTACTTACAGAAAATGACACATACAGAGATGCCGGTGTATTTGGTTTTACAAATGAAATGGAAGCAGTAGAGCAGTATTGGTTCGATTATGATAAAGACAACTGGATTGCACAGTGGCCATACGATGTAGTTGGTCAGGTTTACGGTGGAATAAACTTCTACGGAACATTCTTTGGTGGACAGCCATTATATGTATATGGTATTCAGTGGCTTCCAATTTCTGAATATTTAACATATTACGGAATGAACCAGACAAGATGTGCTGAAATTTATCAGGGACTTTTAAATGACACTGACATTGCAATGGACAAAGCAGTTAAGGCTGCAAACAAAGAAGGCAAGTCACAGGAAGAAATTGATAAGATGCTTAAGGAATATCCACAGGCAGACACAGGTTGGCAGCATATTACATGGCCATATTTATCACAGACAAATCCTGATCTTGCGTTAAACAAATTCCTTGCAAATGACACAAAGGTCCAGAAAACTGATACAGCTAATACATATTGGTTTATTAATTCAATGAAAGAATTAGGTGTTAAAACAACTGATATTGTAGCTACAGGAGACTGTTCAGCAGCAGTATACTACAATAAGACAACAAACAAATATACAGCAACAGTTTGGAATCCAACAAACAAGACAAAAGTTGTAACATTCAACAACAAATCAGGCAAAATCGGAACAGCTACAATTGGTGCAAAGGCACTTGTAAGTTTCGAAGTTTACAAAGATAAAGCATTTAATGTATCACAGGCTTCAACACCTGAAATTTCAGTCCCAACAGGAACATATGATGATACACAGTATGTAACTATTAAGACAGATACAGAAGGGGCAACAATTCATTATACAGTTGATGGCACAATGCCAACAAAATCATCACCTGTATATAATGGAACATTTGCAGTATCAAGTACAGCTACTGTAAAAGCAATTGCTGTTAACGATGAATATATTACATCAGCAATGGCATCATCAACAATTACAGTTGACGGTACACCTGTTTCAAAGGATACAAATATTGCTTTAGGTAAAAATATTCAGGTTTCATCAGCGGAAAATGCAACTGTTGGTGGAGACAAGATTGTAGATAATGATACAAGCACAAGATGGTCTTCAGAATTTTCAGATGATCAGTGGTTTGTAGTTGATTTAGGAAAGAATTACACAATTAACAAGGTTACATTTAACTGGGAAGCAGCCTACGCAAAAGCATACAAAGTACAGACATCAACAGATGGAAACAACTGGAATACAGTTTACGAAACATCAAACTGTAAAGGTGGAGAAGAAAGTATTGTATTTGATGCAACAACATGTAGATATGTTAAGATGCAGGGTGTAAAACGTGCATTAGACTATGGATATTCTCTATGGGAAATGGGCATTTACGAAGCAGTAACAGTACAGGCTCCACAGTTTAGCTTAAGCTCAGGAACATACAAGGGAACACAGAATGTATCAATTTCAAGTAACACAAAGGGTGTTGAAATCAGATACACAACAGATGGTTCTACACCAAACAAGAATTCAAAATTATATGTTCCAACAGTTAAAATAAGTAAGAAAACAACAATAAAAGCAATTGCTTACAGAAAGGGCATGATTGATTCAGCAGTATCACAGGCAACTTATACTATAACAGGTGGCACAGAAACACCTGATGTACCGGATACACCTGAAGAAACAGATGCAAAAGCAATTACTAAAGGAATTACAGCTACAGCATCAGGAAGTGAAAGTGATGCAATGGCAGCAAAATACGCTGTAGACGGAAACACTGGTACACGTTGGTCATCAAATTTTGCAGACGATGCGTGGATTACTTTAGACCTTGGGAAAACATATAAAATTAGCAAAGTTGTATTTAACTGGGAGGGTGCTTACGGAAAAGCATACAAGATTCAGACATCAATGGATGGAAAAACATGGACAACGGTTAATAATGTGACAAATGGAAAAGGTGGAGAAGAAACAGTTCCATTTACACAGACTGAAGCAAGATATGTAAGAATGCAGGGTGTAGAGAGAGCCTTACCATACGGTTACTCATTATGGGAAATGACAGTTTACGGTATAGCATCAGGTTCAAGTGATACAAGCGTGCCATCAGGCACAAATGTTGCAAAAGAAGCTACAGCAACAGCGTCAGGAAGTGAAAGTGATGCAATGGCAGCAAAATACGCAGTAGATGGAGATGATGGAACACGTTGGTCATCAAACTTTGCAGATGATGCCTGGTTAGCATTAGATTTAGGTGAAGCTTACACAATTAACAAAGTGTTCCTTAACTGGGAAGGTGCTTATGGAAAAGCATATAAGATTCAGACATCAATGGATGGAAAAACATGGACAATAGTTAAGAGCGTAACTAATGGAAAAGGTGGCAAGGAAACAGTTTCATTTGATGCCACAAAAGCAAGATACGTAAAATTACAGGGTGTAGAGAGAGGTTTACCATACGGATATTCATTATGGGAAATGGAAGTTTACGGAAAATAAGCAAAACTTATAAAATATTGTAAATGTTTAATAAATAAAGAAAAAAGTTAATAAAATTAACAAAACACTAAATTTACTTGTGTTTTTTATATTCAAATGATAAACTTTCCAATGAACAAGGACGTTCGACAATTATTTGTCGCACGTCCTTGTTTTGCTTTTTGGGACATTTTATCCCCCCTTTTTAAGTAAAATGTCTTAATTGGAGATTAGGAAAATATGTATAGGAAATGGAGGTACTTGTTATGAACTCAGGAGACACAGGGTTTATACTCATTTGCTCTGCGTTGGTGTTTTTTATGACACCGGGGCTGGCATTCTTTTATGGAGGTTTAGTTAGGAGAAAAAATGTGGTCAACACCATGATGGCAATTGTTATGATTATGGGACTGGCAACAGTTATGTGGGCTTTGTTCGGTTATTCATTGGCATTTGGCGGAAATCATGGAGGCATTATTGGTGACTTTAGATGGTTTGGATTAGAAGGTATAGGTTGGAATGTAGGACCGTATGCAGATTCAATACCAAATCTTGTATTTTGTGCATTTCAGATGATGTTTGCCATTATTACACCAGCTCTTATAACAGGAGCAGTAGTAGGCAGAATGAGATTCAAGGCTTTGTTTATTTTTATAGCATTATGGTCTTTGGTGATTTATTATCCATTGGCTCATATGGTATGGGGCCAGGGCGGACTTCTTGCTGAATTAGGTTCAGTAGACTTTGCAGGAGGTGACGTTGTACATATTAGTTCAGGTGTAACAGCCCTTGTACTCGCAATTGTTCTTGGAAGAAGAAAAGGTTACGAGCAAATGACATATAGAATCCACAACATACCGTTTGTTGTATTAGGAGCTACAATTCTTTGGTTTGGATGGTTTGGATTCAATGCAGGTAGTGCTTTAAAAGCAGATGGGCTTGCAGCCCATGCATTTATGACTTCGGCAATATCATCGGCAGCAGCCCTTTTGTCATGGATGTTTATTGATATGGTAAATGATAAGAAAACAACTTTGGTTGGTGCATCAACAGGTTTGGTACTTGGCTTGGTTGCCATTACACCAGGAGCTGGATTTGTACCAATTTGGGCATCATTTATTATTGGAGCATTAGTTAGCCCAATATGTTATTATGGCGTTATTTTAGTAAAGAAAAAATTAAAAATTGACGATGCACTTGATGCATTTGGCTGCCATGGCATTGGTGGTATCTGGGGTGGCATCGCAACAGGAATTTTCGGTAAAAGTTCTATTAATTCAGTAGCAAAATGGGATGGCCTTGTATATGGCGAGTGGGGATTATTTGCAGCACAGATTGAAGGAATTCTCATTACAATAGCAATAGCTGCAGTGGGTACACTTATATGTGTTGGAATTGTAAGAATATTTACACCTCTTAGAGTAACGGACCGTGAAGAAAAATTAGGACTTGATATTTCCCAGCATGGAGAAAGTGCATATCCAAGTTTCAACGGTATGGACCAGTAAATTGTGGAGTAGAAATATTTATATTGGAAATAGTTGATTATTAGGAGGATTAAATCATGATAATGAAAATAGATGCCATTGTCAGAGAAGAAAAGTTTGAAGATGTAAAAAACGCTTTGATGGACATAGAAGTAAATGGTCTTACTGTTTCACAGGTTATGGGCTGTGGATTACAGCGAGGCTACAAAGAAATTGTAAGAGGTATGGAAGTTGAACCTCAAATGCAACCTAAAATTAAATTTGAAATAGTTGTTTCATCTGAAGAATGGGCAGATAAAACTATAGATGCCATAAAAAAAGCTGCTTACACAGGAGAGTACGGAGACGGTAAGATTTTCTGCTATCCTGTAGAAAAAGCTGTAAAAATAAGAACAGGTGAAACCGGCTATGACGCCATTCAGCGTCAGGAATAAAAAGTAAGGAGATGTGTAAAATGATTATTAAGGTAGAAGCAATTGTCAGAGAAGAAAAAGCAGAGGATGTTATTGCAGCATTAGATAACATTCAGGTAAATGGTGTTACAGTAACAAAAGTTGAAGGTTACGGCGCACAGAGAGGTGCTGATAACTGGGTTAAAGGCATGAAACTTGAAACAAAAGTAAGACCTAAAGTTAAAGTCGATGTAATTGTATCATCTGAAGATTGGGCAGACTTAACAGTAAGAGCCATTCAGAAAGCTGCCTACACAGGAGACTATGGAGATGGAAAGATTTTTACTTATGAAGTAAGAAGCGCACAGAAAATCCGTACAGGTGAGACAGGTTACGATGCAATACAGCAGCAGGAATAATTTAGGTATATAAATAAATAAAAGCACAGTAGCTTTATTGAAAAGCAGACAATGAAACTCATTAAAAAATGGACTATATATGTAATTGATCGTGGTAATATGAAAATCGTATAAGTATTACGACAAACTTTAAAGTCTTACATTTAGTGAGAAAGATTGTCTGCTTTTTATATGTAATTTCTTATTACATATAAACGTTCTACTGGAGATAGATTCTGGCACGAAAGGAAAAATATTGCTAAAGAAACACGTGCTTAGGGCGTAAATATAAATAAAAAATATTTTTATACAAAAAGTGCATTGACTAAAACATAATAAAATGTTACAAAATATATGAGAAAGGCGAAAGCCGTAAAAAGAAGGAGATTATATAAAATGAGAAAACTTAAGGACAAACTATTAGAATTAAGCCACAATAAAGGTTTAATCAAAGTAAGAAACTACAAAAAAGGATATGTGAGAAAAGGAATAACTGCCTTATTTTTAGCATTAACCCTTACAGTATCATCTTTGGGAAGTGGAGATTTGTATGCTGTAAAAGCAGGTAGCAGTTGGCTTGATAGTAATATTTATGATGACGAAGATGAAGATCAGGAAATTACTATTGTAAATAAGGGTGAGCTTAAAGAAGATATGGAAGTGAAGCTTATAGGACCGGAAAACTGTATGTACAGATATTCTTTTGTCCCAAAGGAAACAGCCATATACACTTTCTATACAGTAGGTAGTTCAGCTACTTATGTTCGTTTGTATGACTCAAATGGAACACAAATACAAAGTGGCGGGAATAGTAGCAAGGTATTTCGTTTAAACTGTTGCATAAGTAAGAAGTTAATTGGAGGGGAGATGTATTATTTTGATTTACAGGAGAGTAATTTTCACTCAATTGCATGTAATGTAATAGTTAAACAAATGGATATGGATGAGACATATAGCTGTACCAAAGATATTGATAACTATGGATTACATGATCAGGAAATACAGTTTGAACCGGTGCTATATAATATTATTGGTGAGGAAATAAAGAATCCAAAAAACATGACATATTTATGGTATAAAGGGGACGTTGATGAGGATGAAAAAGACGACAATATATGTTTAGGCACAGATAAGAAATTTAAGACAAAATGTGATGGATATGCCGATTGCCGTGAATATTCAGCATTGGTGTATAAAAATGAAAAGTTCTTTGAAAAAGTATATTGCCAGACAAAGGTAATAGAGTACAAATATACAATGAACCAAGGAGAAAAGTTGGAAGATTTAGACGAGTATACAACATTATTAGAGTTTACTCCCGAAAAATCAGGTTATTATAAGCTATATACAACAGGACTTAATACAGGAATCTTGCGTTTGTACAAAGACAAAGACTACACAAAAAATTGTAAAAATTACGTTGCGATGGCAGAAGAAAATGCAGAAGACTGTAAAAATGTCACCATAGAATATTATTTAAAAGCAGGGGAAACATATTCTTTTATAATGGAATATTTTTATTATAATGTAAGGATGTCAGTAGCCATTAATTTTGTAGGAGATGAAACCTCAACTACAGAAAAGAAAGAAAATAATGAAACATCTTCAAAGGTTGGTGAGTTGCCTTCAAAGGAAACTGGCATTTCAGAGAGAACAGATTCTCAGGTTCGTCCTACAACCGGAAACGTAACAGTAAAAGCACCGGTAAAAGTGAAAATCAAAAAAGCATATAAAAAGAAACAGAAAAACAAAAATAAAACTAAAATTTGTTTACTATTTAATAAAGTAGGAAATGCAAACAAATATGAGATTAAAATAAGCGACAACAAGAAATTTAAAAAGAAAAAAACTAAAACAAAATTAAGTAGGAAAACAAGTTACACATTTAGTGGATTGGCAAAAAGTAAAAAGTATTACATAAAAGTAAGAGCTATTAAAGTAATAGGCAAAAATAAAAAATATGGCAAGTGGAGTAAAGTTTATATTGTAAAATAATACAAATTATTAATATCCATTATTTATGGCGGATTGCTTAAAAATTCTATAAATGTTATAATGTCTAAAATATGGCTTAGTGTTTGCTAGTTTGAAAGGAAAGTATGATATGAAGGATTATATTATTAGTTGTTGTTCAACTGCGGATTTAACAGAAGAGCATTTTAAGGACAGAGATATTGAATGTGTTTTTTTTCATTATGAACTTGATGGAAAAGAATATTTAGATGATTTGGGAAAATCAATGAGTTTAGATGATTTTTATCAGGCAATGATTGATGGAGCAGAAACCAAAACATCTCAGGTAAATGCAGAAGAATACGAGGCACATTTTAGAAAATTTTTAGAACAGGGACTTGATGTATTGCATGTAACATTGTCATCAGGAATTTCAGGCACAATTAACTCTGCATTAGTTGCAAAGGCTAATTTGGAAGAAGAATTTCCTGACAGAAAAATTTATGTTGTTGATTCATTGGCAGCATCATCCGGGTTCGGTTTATTAATGGACAAGTTGGCTGATTTAAGAGATCAGGGAAAAACAATAGATGAAGTATATCAGTGGGCTGAAGAAAACAAAAAAAGAGTAAATCATTGGTTCTTTTCTACTGATTTAACATTCTACATTAAAGGTGGAAGGGTTTCAAAAACTTCCGGTATTGTAGGCGGTATACTTGGTATATGTCCATTGCTTAATGTGAATTTCGAAGGAAAATTAATTCCAAGAGCAAAGATTAAGGGCAAGAAAAAAGTATACAAGGCTATTGTGAAAAAGATGGAAGAATTGGCTGACAATAGATTAGAATATAATGATAAAGTTTATATAAGTAACTCAGCTTGTATGGAAGATGCTAAGGCTGTTGCAAACTTAATAGAAGAGAAATTTCCGAATACAAAAGGGAAAATTGAAATATACAATATAGGAACAACAATTGGCAGTCATACAGGTCCGGGAACAGTAGCATTGTTCTTCTGGGGCGACGAAAGAGTTGATTAAGTGCATTTATAGATTTTAAGAATGGAGAAAATAATGAAGATAGCAATTTTAACAGATAGTAATGCTGGAATTGATATAAATGAGGCAAAGGAACTTGGTGTATATTTAGCTTACACACCAATAGTTATCGAAGAGGAAACTTTTTATCAGGAAGATGGTTTGACTAAGGAAAAATTTTACGCAGAATTGAAATCAGATAAAAACATAACAACATCTATGCCCTCCCCAGGAGATATAATGGATAGATGGGATAAGTTATTAGATGAAGGTTATGAGCAGATAGTTTATATTCCACTATCAAGTGGCTTGAGCAATTCATGCTATGCGGCAATTCAGTTATCTAAGGAATATAATGGCAAAGTTCAGGTAGTGGATAACCATAGAATCTCTGTTACTATGCGTCAGGCTGTTTTAGATGCAATCTGGATGGCTGATAATGGAAAAGATGCAAAGGAAATCAAAGAAGCACTTGAGGCAAATGCCTTTGATTCAATAATATATCTTACTGTTGATGATTTAAAATATTTAAAGAAAGGTGGACGAGTTACACCGGCAGCGGCAGCTCTTGGAGCAGTTTTAAATATTAAACCTGTCTTAAGAACTGTTGGAGAAAATTTTGACGCAGTAGATAAGGTTAGAGGTAGCAAGCGTGCAATTTCAAAAATGCTTGATTACACAGAAGAATATGTAAACAAACTTTTAGAAAATAATGATACATCTAAGATTCGAATTGGTGCAGCAGGAACTTTTGAAAAAGAAGAAGACGCTAACAGCTGGCTTGAACAGGTAAAAGAAAGATTTCCTAACATACCTGATATTTATTATGATCCGTTATCACTTGTTGTTGGGGTTCATACAGGTCCTGAAGCAGCAGGAATTGGCGTAAGTTTAATTTTGAGAGAAGAATAATAATGAGTTATAAATTTTTTTCAAACAAAGAGTGTGAGTATTATCCATGCCACAAAATAGCAGAAGGAGAAGAATTTAACTGCCTATTTTGTTTTTGCCCGTTGTACTCAATGGGAGAAAAGTGTGGCGGAAACTTTACAATTCTTAGCAACAACATAAAGGATTGCAGTAATTGTACTTTTCCACATAGAAAAGATAATTATGACAAGGTAATTGAAAAATTATCAGGCAATTAATTACAGGAAATATAATACGAAAAACATAAATAAATGTTTCACTAGGAATACACCCTGGTGCAAAAAGAATATAGTTGCGTGGCAACACGCACTCAGTACTTAGAATGTCGCTTGCGACATTCTTTTCTTTTAATAAAAATGACAAAATTTCAGTAATGTATAAAAATATATATTTTATACATAAAATAGAGTATACTAATAAACAGTGACAAATTAACAATAATACAAAGGGGAGGAGAAAATGTTAAGAATTGAAAATTTAACAAAGAAGTTTGGAGACAAGAAGGCAGTTGATAGTCTTTCTTTACATATTGAGCCTGGTGAGATTTATGGCTTTATTGGTCATAATGGTGCAGGTAAAACAACAACTATTAAGTCGATAGTAGGAATTTTGAAATTTGATGAAGGTGAAATTCTTGTGGATGGCATGTCTGTGAAAGAGAGCCCCATTGAATGCAAGAAGAAAATAGCGTACATACCTGATAATCCGGATTTATATGAATTTATGACAGGTATCAGTTATTTGAATTTTATTGCAGATATTTATAATGTAAGTTCACAAGACAGAACTGAAAGAATTAAGAAATATGGTGATTTGTTAGAATTAACTGATGATTTAGCACAGCCTATTAGTGCCTACTCTCATGGAATGAAACAAAAACTGGCAATTATTTCAGCCTGGATTCACAATCCAAAACTAATAATAATGGATGAACCATTTGTAGGTTTAGATCCAAAATCTTCTCATATTTTAAAAGAAATGATGAGGGATGTGTGTGACAAAGGTGGGGCAATTTTCTTTTCAACTCATGTGTTGGAAGTGGCTGAAAAATTGTGCGATAAAATTGCAATTATAAAAAATGGCCAGTTAATTAAATCCGGCACAATGGAAGAAGTGAAGGGTGACGAATCTTTAGAGGCAGTATTCCTAGAAATGGAGGCTGAACAATAATGATAAAAGCCCTATTAAAAAAGCAACTTAGGGAAGTTATATCTCTAATGTTTCGAAATAAGAAAAATGAACAGAAAATGTCAAAAACAAAAATGGCATCATACATAATTGTATACACAGTTTTGTTTGCAATTGTAGCTGTAGTGTTTTTTAGTATGGCAAATATATTCTGCAAGCCATTTTTACAGGTAGGATTGGATTGGCTGTACTTTGTTATAATGGGAATGGTGGCGATTACATTTGGAGTAATTGGAAGTGTATTTAACACTTATGCAAGCTTGTATCAGGCAAAAGACAATGATTTGCTAATGTCACTTCCAATCCCGGCACCATATATATTGCTAATTAGAGTTGCCGGAGTGTATATTGTAGGTTTGTTTTATCAGTTGTTAGTAATGATACCAACAGCAATAGTATACTTTTTTAATGCAGACATAACTGTGGAAAGAATTATCGGTTGTATTGTAATTACAATAATGAATTCGCTGTTTTTACTGGCAATGTCATGTATATTAGGCTGGATAGTGGCAGAGGTTAGTTCCAGATTGAAATTCAAAAATCTGGTGACAATAATCGTGTCCGTGGCATTCTTCGGAATTTACTATTATATATCGTATAAAGCTTATGATGTAATGCAGGGGATAATTGCTCAGGCGGCAGTTGTTGGAGAAAAAATAAAAGGGGTAGCATATCCGTTGTATGCAATGGGTAAGGGAGCTACCGGTAATGTGAAATATATGGCAATATTTTCGCTAATGGTTCTAATTTTGCTGGCAGTTGTAATTTTTGTTTTGGCAAAAAGTTTTTTCAACATAGCTACTGAAAACAAAGGCGAAAAGAAAAAGGTTTATAAAATAAAAACTGAAAAGCAAAAAAGCGTCTCCAAAGCATTACTGTTTAGAGAGTTAAAAAGATTTACTTCAAGCGCAGTGTACATGTTAAATTGCGCACTAGGCTGTTTATTTATAATAGTCATAACAGTAGCAGTAGTAATAAAAATAGATGAAATAAACAGGCTCATAAGCCTTACAGGCATCAGAAGTGTATATCTTAGTTTTGGCATAACTTTGATGATTTGTGCAGTTATGTCAATGAACGATATTACCGCACCATCAATTTCTCTAGAAGGAAAAAATATATGGATTGCGAAAACATTGCCTGTGGACACTTGGCAGATTTTGAGAGCAAAATTAAAACTTCATAATATAATAACAATCACACCTATGGTTATATGTAGTGTGATACTGGGCCTTGCATTTAAACTATCAATATTGCAGATAATATTAGTTACAGTTGTTCCCGTTATTTTCGTAATGCTTAATGGTGCGTTGGGCCTGATAATTAATTTGAAAATGCCAAATTTAAACTGGGTTACTGAGGCGGCAGCCGTAAAACAAAGCTTTGGTGTATTTCTTGCAATACTTTTAGCATGGGCAATGATTGCAGTAATGGCAGTGGTGTATTTGAAAGTATGTGTAGATTGGATAGGTACGGATACATATTTAGGCATTCTAGTATTAGTGCTGCTATGCTTACTACTTATTGCATATAAGTGGTTAAAAGATAATGGGACAGAAATATTTAGAAATCTTTAGTTTACATAGAAATATTATAAAAAAAGAACCTGTATACAATTTTATGTTAAGTCTTTACCGAATTACAAAAATCAGTAAGGAGAGTAGTATATAAAAATTGTATACAGGTTCTTTAATATTTAAATAATTAATCAGCAAATTTTACTTTTTTAACTTTGCTCCACTTGCCGTCGCAGTATTTATTGTAGCCTTTTACTCTAATGTAGTAGTCTTTTGTTTTTGGTTTCTTCTTTAATTTAAAAGAATTTTTTGAAGCTTTCTTAATAGTTACAGTTTCAACATCATCCTTAAATTTTTTGTCAGGTGAATATTGAATCATATAGCCTGCGTCATATTTGGAAGATTGTTTTTTCCACTGTAATTTTATGCTCTTTGTCTTTTCAATTATCTCAGTAAAAAATCCTTTTGTAGGAATCGGTAATTTTTCTGTTTTAAGAGAAATTGTTTTACTCCACTTGCCGTCTCCAATATTGCTTTTAAAAGCACGAACAGAGAAATAATATTTCTTATTAAAAGAAAGACCTTTTATCGTAGTGTTTAAATTCTTTTCGTTATTAAAAATTTTGTATTTAACATTTTTCTTAAAACTTTTACTGGTTGAGTATTTCAAATAATAACCGGTAACATTTTTTTGACCTTCCCAGCCAAGTTTGATTTTGTTAAGTTTAACAGTCTTAGTTTTTATGGTTTCCTTTTTAGGAAGAATCATAAATGTGGTTGTGCAGGTACCTACAAACTTTTTATCTAATCCCGTAAGTTTAACCTTGGCAACACCGGGATTTTTATTTGAAGAATATTTAATCTTATATTCGGAAGGGGAAACTACCTTGCCATTTACAACTAAAGAAACACTAGGAGTAATTGCTTTCCCCTTTGATCTGAAGACCTTGGAAGATAAAGCAATGGTTCCGTTCTTTATACATGTGTACTTGATACTTTCCTTATTAGGTGTTGAAATTTTTCCGTCTATAAAATTAAATACAACATCCTTATCGGTTGTTCTGTAAACCTTAACGAACTGCAAAGCAAGTCTTTTTAAAACAGAAGCTCTTGGAAGTCTTGCTGTTGAAGCTCTTGAAGAAGAAATTATTGCGTATTGCGGCTGAACGGCCTTTATAAAAGCGGTACAGGATGATGAACCGGCACCGTGGTGACCAACTTTTAAGACGTCAGCCTTAAAATTATACCCTTTAGCAAGTAACTGCTTTTCCATTGTTGAAGGCAAATCGCCTGTAAGCAAAAGGGATTTACCACCACAGGTTACTCTTAGAACAATACTGCATTCATTGTAAGTTGTTCCCTGAAAACCATCATAAACAACAGTTACAGTCGCATCTCCAAGCTTCCAAGATTCTCCATCAATAGGATTCCTGTAAGGACAGCCCTTTTCCTTTACGCTATTAATGAATTTTGAATAAGTTTTGTTACCTTTAACGCAAGGCGAATAGAAAACCTGTCCAACTTCATATTTCTCAAAAATTTTATTGAAGTTACCAACATGGTCTCCGTCAGGATGAGTGGCAACTACATAATCTATTTTATTATCAGGTATATTTAATTTGCTAATATAATTGGCAACTAATTCAGATGCACTTGGTGGACCTGAATCAACAATCATGTAATGTCCCTTGCTCTCAACTACAAGGGCATCACCTGAGCCAACATAAATAGAATGAAATGTCATTTCGTTGTCGTTAGCTGATACGTGCATAGCGTAAAAACATGTTGAACATAATAATATGGCTAACACAAATAAAAGTTTTTTTAAAGTTACATAAGCTGTTTTCATTTTTCTTTTTTATTACCATTTAATAAGTAAGAAAATCTTATAAAAGCATTTCATCAGAAAAATACCATAAGTATAAATCAAATATTCATGACCATTAAAATTGAAAAATCAATTTAACATAAATTATGCATTAACGGCTTTTTCATAAGATTGTTCTAAATAGTAATATACCCTCCTTAAAATTATCCAAAAAATTAGAATATCAATTACTAAAAGTCCTTCAGAAAATTTGCCTAAAGACTGTAAAGCACTATAGTCTGAACCAATCCAAAATACAAAAGTATTTAGGACTATAAGTACCATAGACACAAACCATGTGATTTTGCCCCATTTTCTTTCGTCTCTGCAACATACATCAGGACACATTGCAAATAACCCGCCTGTAAATAAAAAGGTGGTTAAAATAATTGAACACATATAAGCTATTCCAATAAACATGGCTAAATTACATAATAACAAACCATTGAAAACAAAAGGAAGTGCTTTTAATAGTATGTGCAATATTAAGCCACAAAATGTACTTAAAGAACCATAACTGAATTTTTTATTTACTTTTTTTAATAAAAAACATGCAATAAAAATTAAGATAAATCCAAGCCCATCATTGAAAATGTCAATATGTACAGTTCCAAAATATACTTTGTCGATTACCTTTGTCTGGGTTGTGCCTGTAGAATCCGTAGTGCCGGAAACCAAAGGTGTTTTTTCTAAGGCTGAATCAGAAGAACCAGAAGTATCAATAAGCTTATAAGTACATTTAGCACCATAGTTTGATGCAATATTGTAGTATTGAAATTCTCCAATAACATTATTGGAATTACTATAGTCATGTGGATACTTGACGCCTGTAGATACATCCACATCAAGTGCTAACAAAATAAATCCTATAGCCAATAGTATAAAGGCTAATTTAAACTTTGATTTCATTAATAATACCTCCGCCGTAGTATTTTAATTACAAAAAACGTTCCAAAACTCTAATGTATGTAATTATATATTAAATATAGGTAGAAAAGCAACATTATTACATTGTAAAAAAGGAAGAATGTAGTATAATTAAGAAGATTTTAAGTAAAAAACTAGCTTTAAAAATTAAAATGCAATGAGCAGGAGGAAATGAAATGAAGAAAATAATGACAAAAAGCTTATCATTATTCTTAGCTGTAGTTATGGTAATAAGCTGCATAACTGTAAGCAAACCAAACAGAGTTAATGCTGACAGTACAGCGTACACAATCAAGGTTAATTTAGGAACAAACTGTACAACAGTTTACAAAAACGGAAAAGCCATCAAGGCAATGATTTGTTCTCCAAGTAATGAAACACCAACAGGAACATTCTATGTACCTGTAAAATACAGATGGCATGAAATGATTGGAAACTGTTATGCACAGTATTGTACAAGAATCTGTGATCAGATTTTATTCCATTCAGTTTGGTATTACAAGAAGGGCGATAAGTCAACAATGTCTGTTGCAGCCTACAATGTAATGGGACAAAAGGCATCTCATGGATGTGTAAGACTTTTATGCAAAGACTCAAAATGGATTTATGACCATTGTGCAGTTGGAACAAAAGTAGTAATTTTCTGGGGCAAAAAAAGTGATGATCCAATAAAACGTCCATCATTTACACCAATTACAAACGGAAAATTCACAGATTGGGATCCAACTGATCCAGATCCAAAGAACCCATACAAGAAAAAAGTTCCTACGGTCAAAGCTAATAAGACTAAAATCGAATTTGGTACAAAAGTAAAATTAAAGAATTTAGTATCAGCAAAAGACAGTGCAGGAAATGCAATTGCCAAGAAGAAAATTAAGACAAAAGGAAAAATAAACACAAACAAGCTTGGTACATACAAAGTTAAATATACTGTAAAAGATTCTCTTGGAAACAAGGTTACAAAAACATTTAAGTTTAAGGTTGTAGATACAAAGGCACCTGTAATTAGCGGTGCGGCAGATAATAAAGATGTTGCTCAGGGTAGCAAAGCTAACGTTTTAACCGGTGTTACAGCAAAGAGTGTACCGGGAAAAAATTTAACATCAAAGATTAAAGTTTCTGTTAAATATAAGAACAAAAAAGTTTCTGTAAAGAAAGGTAGCGTAAAATTCTCAAATAAAGGAACATATAAAATTACATATAGTGTAAAAGGCAGAAACAAAAAAGAAGCTAAGAAAACTGTTAAATATACAGTAAAAAGTCATAAAGTTAAGCTTACATTAACAACTTCAAAGGTAACTTTAGTTCAGGGTACAAATGCAGAATTTGGTTATACTTATGTTAAGAGCTTAAAGACTTATGATGACAAAGATTTGAAAATCAAAAAATATGTTACACACACAGGAAAAGTTGACATGAACAAGCCTGGTAAATATGTAATTACATACAAGGCTCAGTACAAAAATCAGACTTACACAGCAGTAATAAAGAAGCTTACAGTTACAGTTAAGGCAAAACCAGCAACACCGGAACAGCCAACAACACCGGAACAGCCAACAACACCGGAACAGCCAACAACACCTGAAACAACAACTACAGCTCCTGAAACAACAACTCAGGCAAAGTAGGCGTAAAGAGGTAAATATGTATTCTTATAAAAAAAGAGTAAGTTTTAGTGAAATTGGAAAAGACGGTATAGTTCCTTATTATGGAATATTGTATAATTTACAAGATTGTAGCACATTTCAGTCAGAGGATTTAGGAATTGGCATTAGCTACTTAAAAAAACACCACAGGGCGTGGGTACTTTTAGCTTACAAAATACAGATTTTTAAGGATTTAAGATTTGGTGAAGAAGTTGAAGTTGGCACAAGTCCGTTAAATTTTCACAAGGTAATGGCAACAAGACAGTTCTGGATTAAGGATGCAAATGGTGGGTACATTGTAAAGGCTGAATCTATTTGGAGTCTGCTTGATACAGAAAAGCGCATGCCCGTAAGAATAACTGAAGGTGACATTTCCAAGTACCAATTAGGTGAGGCTTTTGACTCACTTAAAGTGTCAAGAAAATTAAAGTTTCAGGGAGAAAGAGAAGTTCTTGGAACAACAAAGGTTTTCAAAAGTTTCATAGACACAAATGGTCATTTAAACAATGCAGATTATATGCGGATTGTTGAACAGTTTCTGCCAAAGGGAAAAAAATATAATCAGATTGAAATTGTATACAAAAAGGAAGCTTTAATAGATGAAGAAATAGTGTGTGTGGCTTACAATAATCAGGATTATCTTGGCATAAATCTTGAAAGTGCTGACGGTCAAATACATGGACAAATAAAATTAAAAAATATCTAGGTAAGAAACAGTTTGCAGATGTCTGTAAACTGTTTCCTGCCCCTTGGAGGAGAATCTAATGGAATTAGGAAAGACATTAAAATTAAAAGTGGTAAAGAAAACAGATTTTGGTATTTATTTAGGAACTGAGGATGATAAGGTTCTTTTACCAAAAAACGAGGTGCCACAGGGAACGGAGCTTGGAGATACTGTAGAAGTTTTTATTTGCAGGGACTCAAAAGATCGATTGATTGCTACAATTCACAAGCCGGTAGCAGAAGTTGGAGAAACTGCTTATGTAAAAGTAAAGGAAATAACTAAGTTTGGGGCGTTTCTTGACTGGGGCCTTGGAAAAGATTTGTTTCTGCCTTATAAGGAACAGACAACAAACATTAAAGCAGGCGACAAAATTTTAGTGGGCATCTATACAGATAAAAGTGACAGATTATGCGCCACAATGAAAGTGTACAACTACCTAAGCTGCAATTCCACATACGAGGAAGAAGATATTGTAAAAGGCGTTGTATATAATTACAATCCAAACTATGGAGCCTTTGTTGCGGTTAATAATAAATACCACGGTCTGATTCAGACAAAAGAACTTACAATGAAAGTTCATGTAGGAATGGAAGTGGAAGCCAGAGTTAAAAGTGTTCGACCTGATGGCAAGCTGGATTTGGCTCTTAGAAAAAAATCATATTTGCAAATAGAAGAAGATGCTGAAAAAATATTGCAGTTTATGAAAGAAAATGGCGGAAAAATTGACTACACAGACAAGGCATCACCGGAGGTTATTAAGCGTGATTTTAACATGAGCAAAAGTGAATTTAAGAGAGCTATTGGCAGATTGCTCAAAGAACACCAAGTAATTATTGGTGAAAATAACATATTTATAGAGAAATAGCAGTAGCCATATGCAAAATATACAAAGATTTTTTTGTTATTTTGTTTATTTGCCATATAGTATTTTCCTACGATGTGATTTAGAATATCAACATACAAAAGGTAGTGAAAACTATTTCTAGGAGGAAAAGATATATGGCAAGTTTATCATTAAGAAATATCTGCAAAGTTTATCCAAACGGATTTGCAGCAGTTAAGGATTTTAACCTTGAAATTAAGGACAAGGAATTCATCATCTTCGTAGGACCATCAGGTTGTGGTAAGTCTACAACACTTAGAATGATCGCAGGTCTTGAAGAAATTTCATCAGGGGAATTATACATTGGGGATAAGTTAGTAAATGACGTAGAACCTAAGGATAGAGATATCGCAATGGTATTCCAGAACTACGCATTATATCCACATATGACAGTATATGATAACATGGCATTTGGTCTTAAGTTAAGAAAAGTACCAAAGGCTGAACAGGAAAGATTAGTTAAAGATGCAGCTAAGATTCTTGACCTTGAACAGTTACTTGACAGAAAGCCAAAGGCTTTATCAGGTGGTCAGAGACAGAGAGTTGCTATGGGACGTGCAATCGTTCGTAATCCTAAGGTATTCCTTATGGACGAACCTCTTTCAAACTTGGATGCTAAGTTAAGAGTTCAGATGCGTGTTGAAATTGCAAAGATTCATAAGAGATTAGGTGCTACAATCATCTATGTAACACATGACCAGACAGAAGCTATGACACTTGGTACAAGAATCGTAGTTATGAAAGATGGTGTTGTACAGCAGGTTGATTCACCTAAGAACTTATATGACAAGCCAGTAAACTTATTTGTAGCGGGATTCATGGGTTCTCCACAGATGAACTTCATCGATGCTGAAGTTGAAAAGGTTGGAACAGATATCAAGTTACATGTTGGCCAGGCTAGAACATACATTACAGTTCCAGCTGAACAGGCTAAGAGGCTTGAAGAAGGCGGTTATGTTGGTAAGACAGTTGTTATGGGTATCAGACCAGAAGATATTCATGATGAAGAAAGCTTCATTGCAAAATCACCTGAAAGTGTATTTACAACAACTATCAGAATTTACGAATTACTTGGTGCAGAAGTTTACTTATACTTCGATGTTGAAGGATTTGATTGTACTGCAAGAGTAAATGCCCGTACAGAAGCAAGAGTTGGTGATGAAGTTAAATTCGCTATGGACTTATCAAAATTACACATCTTCGATAAGGACACAGAAAAGGTAATTACAAACTAATTAGGGCCCTTTGTCAAGCATGGGGGTAACTCAAGTTTATAACCAGGTTGTGAATAACATTCATAACCTGGTATTTTTATAAGGAACTTTATGCAATATTAAGCAGGTAAATATTATATGTGAGGATGCTGGTGCAAGCGAGTATTATATAGAAGTGTCGTCAGATGGCCAAACATTCACGCGAATTGCGGAAGAGCAAGATGGAATTTCGTATAATTATAAAAATGACACGATGATTCTAGATGAAATGGTGAATGCCCGCTATATAAGAATTAATGGTACGTCTAGAAACACAGAATATGGGTATTCTATAAGGGATATTGCTGTTTATGGAAAAAGTATTGATACAAAACCAGATGGAACAACACCAGATACATCAACACCAGACACATCAACACCAGATGAAACAACAACACCAAAGCCAACAACAGCTAAGCCAAAGGCAACAACAAAGAAAGTAACAAAGAAAGCTTCACTTAAGCGAACAAAGATTGCTAAGAAAGTAACAAAGAAATTTAGATCAAAGAAAGTTAAATTAACATTCAAGAAAGTTATGGGTGCTAAGAAGTACACAGTACAGGTATCAAAAAGTAAGAAGTTTAAGAAAGTTCTTTACAAGAAGACAGTTAAGAAGATAAAAGTTACTCTTTCAAGCAAGAAATTAAAGAACAAGAAGAAATTATACGTTAGAGTAAAAGCAGTTGGCGCTAAGAAGTGGTCAAAGGTTGTTAAAATTAAAGTAAAGAAATAATTAAAATTACATATTTTAATCTAACAGAGTCCCTTATGAACTGTAATGGTTCGTAAGGGATTTTTTTTCACTTGTATTTTACAGTAAACTGGTTTAAAATATAACTTGAATAATTGTTTATATACACAAATGCAGTTAAAAAAGCAAGGAGAATTATATGATTTCAAATCAAATTTTACAGAACACAATTGAAGGAATTAAGAGTATCTCAAGAGTAGATTTACATGTGACAGATACAGATGGAAAGGTTGTAGCCTCAACATCACATACAAGTGAACAGTTTGAAAATTCAGTTTTGGCATTTGTAGCATCACCAGCAGACAGCCAGTCAGTACAGGATTACCAGTTTTTTAAGGTATATGATGAAAATCAGTTAGAGTTGATCTTGATTGCCCAGGGAACAAGTGATGATGTGTTTATGGTTGGAAAGATGGCTGCTTTTCAGATTCAAAACTTACTTGTTGCATACAAAGAAAGATATGATAAGGACAATTTTATTAAGAATCTTCTTTTAGACAATCTCCTCCTTGTAGATATATATAATAGAGCAAAGAAATTACATGTAGATGTGGATGCAAGAAGATGTGTCTGCATTATTGAAACAAAAAATGAAAAAGACAGTGTTGCACTTGAAACAGTTAGAACATTGTTTGCAGGTAGCAAAAAAGATTTTATTACAGCAGTAGATGAAAAGAGTATTATCCTTGTAAAAGAAGTTGATGACAATCAGGGATATGAAGAAGTTGAACATATTGCCAACACAATAGTTGATATGTTGAATACAGAAGCTATGGTTAAGGCAAACGTAGCTTACGGAACAATCGTTAAGGAAATCAAAGAAGTTTCACGTTCATACAAGGAAGCAAGAATGGCACTTGATGTTGGAAAGATTTTCTTTAGTACAAAGAATGTTGTTGCATATAACAATCTTGGAATTGGTCGTTTGATTTATCAGTTACCTATTCCACTATGTAAGATGTTTATTAATGAAATTTTTGATGGCAAGTCACCGGATGAATTCGATGATGAAACATTAACAACAATTAACAAGTTCTTTGAAAATAGCTTAAATGTCTCAGAAACATCTAGACAGTTATATATTCATAGAAACACATTAGTATATAGATTAGACAAGCTCCAGAAGACAACAGGTTTGGACATTAGAGTGTTCGAAGATGCCATTACATTTAAGATTGCATTAATGGTTGTTAAATATATGAAGTACATGGGTAATACTGAATTTTAGTAATATTGAATTTTAATCTATTTATTAAAGACTTAATATGATATTTAATAGAAGGACATTCATACATTGTTTAAGTGCTGCTTTAAGTACAGAAATTTAAATATTTCTAAATATTACATATAAAAAGGACACAGAATTTTAACAAATTGCTATTTAAATATATAAGTGGACAGGCTGGGTAAGCATTGGTGTTGATTCAGTGATGTCGGGACTTATATTAATGAACTAATATAATAATCATATTTTACTTTTATGGAAGAAATAGAACATAAAAGAAATTAAAAAATTATATTCGACAAATTTTTATTACATTTGCGTAATATAATTTTTTGGTGTGTAAAAAAATAAGATTGCGATAATGTATAACATTTAATGTGGAAGATTAGTTCATTACACATATGTTAAGGAGTAGACAAATGATTAGTATAAAAGGTGTAAGTAAATCTTATGGAAACGGCGCACCTGCTCTTAGCAATTTAAATTTAGAAATTGAAGATGGCGAGTTTGTATTCGTTGTTGGAGCCAGTGGTTCAGGAAAATCTACTTTTATTAAATTGCTTTTGAAGGAACTTAATCCAACAGAAGGAATGATAACAGTAGGTAACATTAAATTATCTAAATTAAAATCAAGAGGAGTGGCTAAGTATCGTAGAAAACTTGGTGTAGTTTTCCAGGACTTTAGATTACTACAGGACAGAGATGTATATTCAAACATTGCTTTCGCACAGCATGTTATTGGAGCGTCTCCAAGAGAAATAAAGAAGAATGTTGCAAGGGTACTTTCCTTGGTAGGTTTATCAGAAAAGTATCGTTCAAATCCTAATGAGTTATCAGGTGGTGAGCAGCAGAGAGTTGCTTTGGCAAGAGCGTTGGTAAACAAGCCTGACATATTACTTGCCGATGAACCTACAGGAAACCTTGATCCTGAAAACTCATGGGAGATTATGAAATTATTAGATAAAGTAAACAAACAGGGAACCACCGTTATTGTTGTTACTCACAACCTTGAAATTGTAGAGGCAATGAACAAGAGAGTAATTACAATGAAGAAAGGTGTAAAAGTCAGCGATAGCAAGGTGGTGGAATAAATGAATGGAAGAACAGTAGGATACTGCTTTAAACAGGGTGTCGTTAATATTAAGAGAAATAAGTTGTTCTCAATTGCATCAATTTGTACAATTGCTGCCTGTATTTTTCTTATTGGAATTATACTTTCTATTATTATTAACGTTAATTCTGTGGAGAAGCAGGTAGAGCAAAATGTTGGTGTTACTGTATTTTTTGATAAAGGTTTAAAACAGGAACAGATTGATGCTATTGGTGCAACAATAAAAGCTGATAAGCATGTTGAAAAATACAAATACACATCAGCAGAGGAAGCTTGGAAGGAATTCCAGGGAGATTACTTCGCAGAGGATCCTGAATTGGCAAAGGCATTTGCAAATGATAATCCATTAGCTGATTCAGCATCATATACAGTTTTTCTGAAAAACATTGATGAACAGGATGCTTTTGTAAATAGAATCTCAAAAGTTGAGGGTGTTAGAAAGGTTAAACATTCAGAGCAGGCAAAAGAAACATTAAGTAAGTTTTCAAAACTTTTAGGATATGTATCAATAGCTTTGATAGTAATTTTATTAGGCGTGGGAATTTTCTTAATCAGTAATACAGTTATGATTGGTATAACCGTTAGAAGACATGAAATTAAAATCATGAAATTGATTGGTTCAACAAACGGCTTTGTTAGAGCACCGTTTATTATAGAAGGTGTTATAATCGGTCTTGTTGGTTCAGCTATACCTCTTGTTATTTTAAGAGTGATTTATGAAAGATTAATAGCTTTTGTAATGTCAAAGGTAGGAGTTATGGCAAGTTCAATTTCTTTTGCAACAGTAGGTGAAATATTTGGAGTGCTTGTTCCATTAGGACTTGGAATTGGAGCCGGAATTGGTTTAGTTGGTTCATTCCTTTCAATTAGAAAGCACTTAAAAGTTTAATGGAGGAGATAAACAGATGAAAAAGAATTTTTCGAGAATATTAAGTTTATTACTTTCCGCAACATTAGTTTTATCAATGGCAGGAACATCATTTGCCAGCGTTTCAAGTGAGAAAAGCAAGCTGTCAGATTTAAATAGCCAGAAAATTAAGAAAAATGCAGAAAAGAAAAAACTTCAGGCTTCAAAAAGTGAAGTCGAAGCTTATATTGAAGAAGTTGATAAAAAATTAACTGATTTATCAACACAGATATATAAAACACAGCAGGAATTAGATAAGACAGAAGTTAATATTAAGAAAACAGAGAAGAAATTAAAAGCAGCAGAAGAAAGCATTAAGGCTCAGTATGCTGACATGAAGTTAAGAATTAAGTATATGTACGAAAATGGTGATACAGAATTACTTGACTTAATTTTAAATTCAAAGAGCATTACAGAATTCTTAAACAAAGCTGAATATATTACAGAATTATCTCAGTATGATAGAAAAATGCTTAACAAGTTAAAGCAGACAAGAAAGACAATTTCTGATTCAAAAACTTCTTTGGAGAAAGATAAGAAGAACCTTGTAACAATGCAGACAAAGCAGAAGACAGATAAGTCACAGCTTGAAAGTACAGTTGCATCAAAGCAGTCAGAATTATCTGAATATGAAGATTTGCTTGAGCAGAATGAGGCTTCTTCAGATGCACTTGATCAGGAAATTAAGGCACAGGAAGAAAAAGTAGCTCAGGCTAAGATCGCAGCACAGACAACACAGGCTCCAACTCAGGCAGCTGCAAAAGCACAGACAAATACAAACAATAATACAAATAACAACACAAATAATAATAACAATACTGATACAAATACAAACCCAACACCAAGCAAATCCAGTGGTTGGATTTATCCGGTACCGGGACACACATCAGTTTCATCAGATTATGGATACAGAAAAGATCCATTCTCAGGTAGTAGCACATTCCACAACGGAATTGACTTCCCTGCACCAGGTGGAACTCCTGTAGTAGCAGTAGCAGACGGTACTGTAGTTTGGGCAAATTATAATGCCACAGCAGGAAACTGGACAGGTATTAAACACTCAAATGGTGTAACATCAGTTTATATGCATCAGTCATCAATTTTAGTAAGTGTTGGTCAGCATGTAAGTCAGGGACAGACAATTGGTTTAGTTGGTACAACAGGTTCATCAACAGGTAACCATTTACATCTTGGAGCAACAAGTGGAACAACACCAGGTAACTGGGTAAATCCATGGAGTTACTTCTAAACAGAATGAAACATAATATTTTATAAATAGTAAAGAATGAAAAATTAATTATTTAGTTTTTCATTCTTTATTGTTATAAAAGAAAAAATAGTTTAATATACATAAGTAGTATGATTCGCAAGGAGAAAGTCCTGTTAAAAAATTCATAAAAGTGATTATGTTATTATGCAAATTTGAATTATAATTTATTTGAACATACTTAAATGAAAAGGTTAAAGTGTAAAGCGAGGAAGAGATTGATATGGAAAAAATAAATGTAAAGAAAATTAATAAAAAAATCGAGAAAAAGAAAACTAAAACAAAATTTGTACCTGGCTTTCTTTTAGGTATGTTTGCAATGTTGGTTTTGGGAGTAGCAGTTGGCGTTGGACTGCATTTTTCTCAAGATAGCGTAAAAACGGATGCTACATATGCTGTGGACAAGGCAGAATCAAAGATCAAATCTTTAGAGGCATTAATCAACTTAAAATATTTGAAGAATGTGGATCAGGAAGATTTGGAAAACGGTTTATATAAGGGACTTTTAGAAGGATTGGGAGACCCTTATTCAGTTTATTACACGAAAGAAGAGTACACAAAGTTAATGGAAAGCACTTCCGGTGAATATTGCGGGATTGGAGCTTATGTTTCACAGAACACAGAAACAAAAGTAATAACAATAACAAAAGCTTTTAAGAATGGCCCGGCAGACAAAGCCGGAGTAAAAGATGGTGACGTTATTACAAAGGTTGATGGAAAAGATGTATCTTCAGAAGATGTTGATAAAGTGGTCAGCATGATGAAAGGGGATAAAGGAACAAAAGTTAAGTTAACAGTATATCGTCAATCAGTTAAGAAATATGTGGACGTTACAATTACAAGAGGAGAAGTAAAAGTACCTACTGTAGCACACAAAATGCTTGATAAGAAGAACAAAATCGGTTACATACAGATTTCTGAATTTGATACGGTAACCGCTAATCAGTTTTCATCAGCTTTAAGTTCTTTGAAAAAGCAGGGCATGAAAAAGGTAATTTTTGACTTAAGAAATAATCCGGGTGGTTCTTATGAAGGCGTTTGCAAAATATTAGATGAAATCTTACCGGAAGGAACGATTGTTTATACTAAAGACAAATACGGAAACGAGGAAAAGCAGACTTCTGACGCAAAATGTTTAGATATGCAGATTGTCGTTTTACAAAATAAAAACAGTGCCAGCGCATCTGAAATTTTTGCCGGAGCCATACAGGACTTTGGTGCAGGAACAATTGTAGGAACACAGTCTTTTGGCAAAGGAATCGTACAACAAATTATTCCATTAACAGACGGTTCAGCAGTTAAAATTACAATTGAAGACTACTATACACCAAGTGGCAAAAACATTCATGGAAAAGGTATTACACCAGATGTAAAGATTGAGGCAAACGGAAAAACAGATGTACAGCTAAATAAAGCATTAGAAGTTTTAAAGAAAAAATAGATCATAAAAATAAATTAGAAACAATGTGACGTTTAAAAAATTCAAAGTAATAATTTTTTTAAAACAGAAAATCCATTACGGAAATTGTAGTCTATTAAAAAATATATTAGGAAGGTTTATATTATCAATTTTGTGTTATCAATTTTTATGAGGAAAATAAAACTATGATAATAGGTTTGAATTAGATATGTAATAATAGGTAAAATATAAAGCAGGATGCTAAAGGATAAATGTAATCCAAAGGCACCTGCTTTTATGCTGAGAGAAACAGAAAATGTAAGTTAGAAATCGCATAGATGAGCTGGAAATAGTTTAATTTTAAAAATATATGATATATAAAGTAATAATGAGTATAAATAAAAAAGTGTAGAGTAAAAAAGACATATATACAAATAAAAAAAGAACATAAGTTCGAAAATACTATATACTTTTTTCAGGCTTTTTGTTATAATTTGTTTATGCAGTTGTCGAAAAGAAATGAGACATTTATATGTTGCTGAAAAGAAAACAAATATTATGTGTCATTGGAATTAGTTAAGTATTTATAGATGGTTAGAAATAGATTTATAGGAGATTTGTATGGATCATTTTGAATTACATTCAGAATATCAGCCAACCGGGGATCAACCTCAAGCTATTAAGCAGTTGGTTGAAGGTTTTAAGAAAGGAAATCAGTTTGAAACATTGCTTGGTGTAACAGGTTCTGGAAAGACTTTTACAATGGCAAATGTTATTGCACAAATGAATAAACCAACATTAATTATTGCTCATAATAAGACTTTGGCGGCACAGCTTTATGGGGAGTTTAAAGAATTTTTTCCTAATAACGCTGTGGAATACTTTGTTTCTTATTATGATTATTATCAGCCGGAAGCTTATGTGCCAAGTACAGACACATATATTGAGAAGGATTCTGCAATAAATGATGAAATAGATAAATTACGACATTCGGCTACTATGGCGTTAATAGAGCGAAAGGATGTTATTATTATATCTTCGGTTTCGTGTATTTACGGTTTAGGTGATCCAATAGATTACAAAAACATGGTAGTGTCCCTTAGACCGGGAACTATTAGAGATAGAGACGATATTATTCATAAGCTAATAGAGATTCAGTATGACAGAAATGATATGGATTTTAAACGAGGAACTTTTAGGGTAAGAGGGGAGAATCTGGAAGTATTTCCTGCATCATACACAGATAGTGCCATACGAGTTGAATTTTTTGATGATGAAATAGAAAGAATAACAGAGATTGATTCTTTGACAGGCGAAGTGCGTCGCGAATTAGAACATGTGGCTATTTTCCCAAATTCACATTATGTAGTTAATCCGGAGAAATTAGAGAGAGCTATTAAGGATATAGAAGCAGAGTTGGCAGAACAGGTGGCTTATTTTAAATCAGAGGATAAGCTGATTGAGGCACAGCGAATAGCAGAGAGAACTAACTTTGATATGGAAATGCTTAGGGAAACAGGGATATGTTCAGGAATCGAGAACTATTCTCGCCATATGGCAGGACTGGCTCCCGGAGCAACACCACATACGTTAATGGAGTATTTTGGTGATGAATTCCTTATAATGATTGATGAAAGCCATATTACAATACCGCAAATTCGTGGAATGTATAATGGGGATCAGGCAAGAAAAAGCACATTGGTGGATTATGGTTTTAGACTGCCATCGGCAAAGGATAACAGACCACTTAGGTTTGATGAATTTGAGAGGATGATTGACCAGATGCTTTTTGTTTCAGCTACACCTAATACTTATGAAGAGGAACATGAGTTACTTAGAGCTGAACAAATTATCAGACCAACAGGTTTGCTGGATCCTGAAATTAGTGTAAGACCAATTGAAGGTCAGATAGATGACCTTATTACTGAAATCAATAAAGAAGTTGAGAAGAAAAATAAAGTTCTGGTTACTACTTTAACAAAGAGAATGGCAGAAGATTTGACGGATTATATGAGAGATGTAGGAATTAGGGTTAAGTACCTTCACTCTGATATTGATACATTAGAGAGAACAGAAATTATCAGGGATATGCGTTTGGATGTTTTTGATGTTTTAGTAGGTATTAATCTTTTAAGAGAGGGACTTGATATACCGGAAATCAGTCTGGTTGCAATTTTAGATGCAGACAAGGAAGGATTCCTCCGTTCAGAGACATCTTTGATACAGACTATAGGTCGTGCGGCCAGAAACTCAGAAGGTCACGTAATAATGTATGCTGACAATATTACTGAGTCAATGGATAAGGCTATTACTGAAACTAACAGACGTAGGAAACTTCAGCAGGAATATAATAAGGAACATGGAATTACTCCAACTACAATTAAAAAGGCTGTTAGAGAACTTATTAGTATTTCTAAAGAAGTTGACAGAAAAATTAATGATATTGAGAAAGATCCTGAGTCAATGGACTCAAAAGAATTGAAGAAGTTAATTGACAAGGTTGAAAAGAGAATGCAGAAAGCAGCAGCAGAACTTGATTTTGAGACTGCTATTGAAATGCGTGAAAAACTGGCAGAACTTAAGAAAAAATATAGAGAATGATGATAATTAATGGAGAGTGAAAATAATGTCGGACAAGAAAAAGTACATTAAAATAAAAGGGGCTAATGAGCATAACTTGAAGAATATTGATATTGAAATTCCAAGAGACGAATTTACTGTAGTTACAGGTTTAAGTGGCTCAGGAAAATCGTCTTTGGCATTTGATACAATTTATGCAGAAGGACAGAGAAGGTATATGGAATCTTTGTCATCCTATGCCAGACAATTCTTGGGACAAATGGAGAAACCCCAGGTGGAAAGTATTGAAGGTTTACCACCGGCAATTTCAATAGACCAGAAATCTACAAACAGAAACCCACGTTCAACAGTTGGAACAGTTACAGAAATATATGATTATATGAGATTACTATATGCCAGAGCAGGTGTACCTCACTGTCCAAAATGTGGCAAAGAAATCAAGAAACAGTCAGTAGATGAAATTGTTGACAGAATTTTAGAATTACCGGAACGCACTAAGTTCCAAATACTTGCACCTATTGTAAGAGGCAAGAAAGGTCGTCACGAGAAGGTTTTTGAAAGTGCAAAGAAAAGTGGTTATGTACGTGTAATTGTTGATGGAAACATGTATCAGCTAACAGAGGAAATAACTCTTGATAAGAATATAAAACATAATATAGAAATTGTTGTAGACAGATTAAGTATAAGAGAAGGAATTGAGAAACGTCTTACAGATTCCATAGAGAATGCGTTGAAGTTAGGTAACGGTTTGATGAATCTGGATGTAATTGGTGGAGAGACAATAACATTTAGTCAGAACTTTGCATGTACTGATTGTGGAATTAGTATAGACGAAATTCAGCCACGAAGCTTCTCGTTTAATAATCCTTTTGGTGCATGTCCAGATTGTTACGGTTTAGGATATAAGATGGAATTTGACGTTGACTTAATGATTCCTAATCAAAGTCTTAGCATAAATCAGGGGGCAATTGTAGTTTTAGGCTGGCAAAGTGCTAACGATAAAAAGAGCTTTACCAATGCTATTTTACAGGCACTATGTAAGAAATATAAGTTTGATTTGGATACTCCGTTTGAAAAATATCCTAAGAAAATTAAAGATATTCTGATTTATGGAACTAATGGTGAAAGTGTGCCTGTACATTATACAGGCCAGCGTGGACAAGGGATATATGATATTGCCTTTGAAGGTTTGATTCGTAACGTAGAAAGACGTTACAGAGAAACAAGTGCCGAATCTACCAAGGCAGAGTATGAGTCATATATGAGAATAACACCTTGTAGCACATGTCATGGTCAGAGACTTAAGAAAGAATCTTTAGCTGTAACAATTGGCGATAAAAATATTATTGATATGACAGAAATGTCAGTTAGAGACTTGAGAAAGTTTTTAGATGAAGTTCAATTAACAACTACACAGATGGCTATAGGTAAAGAAATTCTGAAAGAAATAAAAGGTCGTCTTCAGTTTTTAATTGATGTAGGTTTGGATTATTTAAGCTTATCACGAGCAACAGGTACCTTGTCAGGTGGTGAAGCTCAGCGTATTAGGCTTGCTACCCAAATAGGTTCAGGTCTTGTTGGGGTTGCCTATATAATGGATGAACCTAGTATCGGTTTACATCAGAATGATAATGAAAAGTTATTAAAGACATTGAAGCATCTTAGAGATTTAGGTAATACTTTAGTAGTTGTTGAACATGACGAAGACACTATGCTTGCAGCAGATTACGTGGTAGACATTGGCCCCGGTGCAGGTGAACATGGTGGAGAAGTAGTGGCAAAGGGTACTGCTAAGGAAATAATGAAGAACAAAAACTCTATTACAGGAAAATATCTAAGTGGCAAATTGAGAGTCCCTGTTCCTGAAAAAAGAAGAAAGCCAACAGGTTATCTTAAGGTAAAAGGAGCAAAGGAAAACAATTTAAAGAATATTAATGTAAAAATTCCACTTGGTGTATTTACATGTGTAACAGGTGTTTCAGGCTCAGGAAAGAGTTCTTTAGTTAATGAAATAATTTATAAAAGCCTAGCAAGAGAGTTGAATAGAGCTAGAACAATTCCCGGAAAATTTAAAGAAATCGAAGGAATTGAACAGTTAGATAAAGTTATAAACATTGATCAGTCACCAATAGGAAGAACTCCTAGAAGTAATCCTGCAACCTACACAGGTATGTTTGATATTATTAGAGATTTATTTGCAGCCACAATGGATGCAAAGGAGCGTGGATACAAGAAAGGAAGATTCAGCTTTAATGTAAAAGGTGGACGGTGCGAAGCATGTTCAGGTGATGGAATACTTAAGGTTGAAATGCATTTCCTACCGGATGTGTATGTGCCTTGCGAAGTATGTGGAGGAAAGCGATATAACAGAGAGACTTTAGAAGTTAAATATAAGGGCAAAAATATTTATGACGTTCTTGAGATGACGGTGGAAGAAGCTATGGAATTCTTTAAGAATGTTCCAAGAATATATAATAAGGTTAAGACGCTTTATGATGTGGGCTTAGGATACATCAGATTAGGTCAGCCAAGTACACAGTTGTCAGGTGGTGAAGCTCAACGAATTAAACTGGCAACCGAGCTAAGTAAAAGAAGTACAGGTAAGACAATCTATGTTTTAGACGAACCTACAACAGGGCTTCATTTTGCCGATGTTCACAAACTTGTGGAAATTCTTCAGAGATTAACTGATGAGGGAAATACAGTTTTAGTTATTGAACACAATTTGGATGTAATAAAGGCTGCAGATTATATTATTGATATGGGACCTGACGGCGGAGACCGAGGTGGTACGGTAGTAGTTGCAGGAACACCGGAACAGGTGGCAGAACATCCTACAAGTTACACAGCCAAGTTTGTAAAACAGAAGTTGGAAGAGGCAAAATAGAAGAAAAATGGTCATTTTTAATAAGAAAACGATTCATAAAAATGTTTAAATAAAAACACTTTTATGCAATACTTATAAACTTAAAAAAGTATAAGAAAAATGCTTTTAATTTGTGTAAAAACATGCTACATTAGAGTTACAAAATAAATAAGCATTAAGCACCTGGAACGACTTATACAGTGCATTTAACAACCACCTTGTTATTAGATGTCGACCTAATAGCAACAGTATCTAAGATAAGAGGTGAAAGAAATTTTACCCAATGATATCTGCTGACATGGCAATCAACGGGAGATTGTTTTAGTAGTAATTATTGGATAAGATGTTACATTGAAACGGAAAGGATAGGAAGTATTCAAAACGAAGAATCAATGGGCAATAACATCTTATGGTTAGAGTAGATAAGGAAGTTAAAGCAGGACAAATGAGAGGAATGATACACATAATATTGTAAATGATTACAATAAGTATAGTAGTAGATTCAGAGAAGATTTATGAAGGAGAAAAGTACCTGCGGTTGAGAATGTAGTTGTAAAGTTAAGGTGTTGAGATAGTGAAGCATCTGTTATATGAAATGTAGCAGGTGCTTCTTTTAATATGTAATAAAAAAATCTTCCAGAATTTTAATTTAGTTTTAAATAGTTTACTATGAATGAAAACTCGCGCAAAAAATCAGTTGCGAATAGGCATGCACTTGAAGTAAAAAATGTGGTAAGCCGTTCTTTGCTCTGGAAGAGAGAATTATGTGGAAATCTTTGTTGAAGGATTACATATAACTTCCTTGTACATTTAAGCAAAATAGAGTAAAATAACAGAAGTGCAGGTTTTTTATTGTCCCTGCAATACGGATATACAGGAGGAAACATGGATAGAGAGTTAGTTATCGTAATAGATTTCGGCGGACAGTACAACCAGCTTGTTGCCAGACGAGTTCGTGAATGTAATGTTTACTGTGAAATTTATTCATATAAAACAGATATCGAAAAGATAAAAGAAATGAATCCAAAAGGAATTATTTTAACAGGTGGACCAAACAGTTGTTACGAAGAAGGCGCACCAACTTATACTAAAGAGTTATTTGAACTTGGAATTCCTGTACTTGGATTATGTTATGGAGCTCAATTAATGCAGCACATTCTTGGTGGTAAAGTTGAAAAAGCTCCTGTAAGAGAATATGGAAAGACAGAAGTACATGTAGATACAACTTCAAAATTATTTACAGGTATTGAAGAAGATACAGTTTGTTGGATGAGCCATTTTGACTACATTTCACAGGCTGCACCAGGATTCAAAATTACAGGTCACACAAGCGATTGCCCTGTAGCCGTTGCAGAATGTGAAGAAAAGAAGCTTTATGCAATTCAGTTCCATCCGGAAGTGTTACACACAGTTCGCGGAAAAGAAATTTTAAGCAACTATGTATATAACGTATGTGGTTGTGCCGGTGATTGGAAGATGGACTCATTCGTTGAAAATTCAATAAAAGCAATTCGTGAAAAAGTAGGCGATGGAAAGGTGCTTTGTGCTTTGTCAGGTGGTGTTGATTCATCAGTGGCAGCTGTACTTTTGGCAAAGGCAATTGGAAACCAGCTTACATGCGTATTTGTAGACCATGGTCTTTTAAGAAAAAATGAAGGTGACGAAGTTGAAGCTGTATTTGGCCCTAATGGTGATTATGATTTAAACTTTATTCGTGTAAATGCACAGGATAGATTTTACGAAAAACTTGCAGGAGTTGAAGAACCTGAAGCAAAACGTAAAATAATCGGAGAAGAATTCATCCGCGTATTTGAGGAAGAGGCAAAGAAAATCGGAGCAGTTGACTATTTGGTTCAGGGAACAATTTACCCTGACGTTGTAGAAAGCGGTCTGGGCGGAGAATCAGCAGTAATCAAATCACACCACAACGTAGGTGGATTGCCTGACTATGTTGATTTCAAGGAAATCATAGAACCACTTCGCGACCTTTTCAAAGACGAAGTGCGTAAGGCTGGACTTGAACTTGGAATACCTGAATACTTAGTATTCCGTCAGCCATTCCCAGGTCCGGGACTTGGAATCAGAATCATCGGTGAAGTAACAGCCGAAAAAGTGAAAATTGTTCAGGATGCAGATGCAATCTATCGTGAAGAAATTGCAAACGCAGGTCTTGATAAAGAAATAAACCAGTATTTCGCAGCATTAACAAATATGCGTTCAGTAGGTGTTATGGGAGACGAGAGAACATACGACTACGCAGTAGCCCTCAGAGCCGTAAAGACAATCGACTTTATGACAGCCGAATCTGCTGAAATACCATACGAAGTATTGAACAAGGTAATGAACAGAATAATAAACGAGGTGAAAGGAGTCAATCGAGTAATGTACGATTTGACAAGTAAGCCACCTGGAACTATAGAGTTTGAATAATGCAAAAATAAATTCTATATGCCTACAAACCCCATAAATAAAGGGTTTGTAGGTTTTTTCTTTTTTAGAGTGACAATAAAATGACAATATTTTTTGCTATTTTTTATAAAAAACGTTCAAAAGCGTACATTTATGAACTGATAAAATTACATATTTTTCCTTTATAAAATAAAAAGACCCTGCAGTGACACCGCAGGGGTGGTTATGACTGAAATACCAATATTCTATTTTTCAATTCCAACTTCCCAGAAATACATATCTATAATTTTCATAGGGGTGTACAAATCACCAAGTTTATTACAAGCTTTTTCGATTTCTTCTTTGTTGTCTTTGGCGTATTGAATTATTTGCTTCATACTATTTAAATTGAAAACCCCATTTATTTTGTTACGACGTAGCGCTTTTACAAAATATTGGTCATATGCTGGAACGCATCCAAGAGTTCCTAATATGATTTTAGTAATTAATGTATCTGTTACATTGGAAATTGTTTTTGTTTTGTTAGTACCATCTTCTATATAAGTTTGACCCATATAGTACTCTTTTATTTCATCTCTTAAACTCATTATAGTTTCAAGATCTGTGATAATATTCTCTTTAAAAGGATTAAAACTTATTAAATTTGAATATTTATCCTTACAAAGTATTTCGACAACAGGCTTACTAAATAAATAATCTTTTTGCATTAAAAAAGAATTTCGTAGCATACCCCAACTAGCTAGGTAGGCATATAAATTTAATGTTATATAATTGTACATGGTTTCATCATTTTTATATTTTAAGAAACTTTCTCTACAGTGATCATATGATCTATATCTTCCGTTTTTATCGTTATGGTAACTATCAATAAATTTATTGATATATTCGTTGATATTTTTTCCCATTTTATCATCTCTCTTAAATAAACATATAAATTTAATCCTTCAAATTAGCTTTCCTAAATCTCTTCTTTGCATCAGAGATATTCTTATCCACTTCGATAGCTTTTTCGTTTTCTGCATCCAATAAGAAGTCAGCTGAATCGGTTCCAAAGCTTAAATACTTTGCCTGCCATAATAGGTAGGTTTCCTCGTCAATTTCTTCATTGATAAATTTCTCATACATTGTTGCCCAATGGCTAAACATTCTTTTAAGATTTGAAAGAGGAGCAACAGTAGCATCGTTTACGTCTATGTCGGAAGATACCTCTAAATAAACTTTTCCATCTATAGTTGTTGGAGTCAAATCCAAAGTTTTTTCCATACTGAATAAGTATTGTAGAGAACTTGCAGCTGAAATAGGATCAGGAGTTGCAAGCACGTATGGAGAAATCTCCAAAGCATTTGAAATCTCAAATATAGTGTCTGAATCCGGATAGCGATTTCCAAGTTCATAATTTCTTATAGTTGATTCATTTACACCACAGGCAGATCCCAATTCTTTTTGAGTCATGCCGGCAATTTGTCTGTAAAATCTAATCTTTTGTCCTAAATTTGCTGAGGCAAGATTTTTAGCATTTAAAGAAAAATCTCTTTTATTTTTTCCCATAAAACATATCCTTCCATATCATTTTATAACTGCTTGTATTATATCATAAACAGTTCATTTGTGAAATATAAAGATTACAAAACAGTCATAAGTGAAATGTTTTACTTGACAGTGCAAAAGTGAACTGATAAAATGAGTACAACACAGTTCAAAAATGCACTGTACAAAGTGATGAAATTTAAATAGGTAGGAGGTGATATTATGGCAGATACACTTTTTGTTAGAGCAAGCGATGTAGCAAAGGAAATGGGAGTTTCAGAAGCTATGGCTTATAAGATTATTAGAAAACTTAATAATGAACTTAAAGAGCAGGGGTTTGTAACTGTTCAGGGGAGACTTAGCAGACAGTATTTTGAAGAACGAATCTATGGAATTAAGACTAAATAGGAGGTGAAATAAATGGTTTTTAAGAATCCCAAAACAGATAAATGGGAAGTTAGATGTTATTACAAAAATTATAAAGGTGAGCGAAAACAGAAAACCAAAAGAGGCTTCAGAACAAAATCTGAAGCTCTTGATTGGGAAAGACATTTCAAACTGCAAGACCACCAGGACCTGGATATGACCATTGAAGATTTCTTTGAATTATATAAAAGAGATGTAAGTCATAAGGTAAGACCAAACACTTGGGAAGAAAAGGAATACATAATTTTAACAAAAATTCTTCCTTATCTTGGCAAGAGAAAAATAAATGAATTAAAGGTAACGGACATTTTTGAGTGGCAAAGAGAAATTCAGAGCTTAACAACTCAAAATGGTAAGAGCTTTTCAAAATCATATCTTGGAACAATTCATAATCAGCTAAGTGCAATGCTTAATCATGCAGTCAGATATTATGGGCTTAAATGGAATGTCGCAAGCAAGGCTGGGAACATGGGCAGTGCAAGAGATAGAAATGTTGATTTCTGGACGCAGAAGGAATACCAGAAATTTATTGAGCAGGTGGCAGATAAACCACAATCATATTATGGATTTGAAATACTTTATTGGTGTGGGCTTAGAATTGGTGAACTTCTTGCCTTAACACCGAAAGATTTTGATTTTGAAAATAATGTTTTGAAAATAACAAAGTCATATAAAAAGGTTAAAGGTAAAGACATTGTGACGGACCCAAAGACACCTAAAAGCATAAGGGATATAGTAATTCCTGAATTTTTGGCAGAAGAAATTAAGGAATATTTGGCAAGTATATATGGCATCAAAGAAAATGACAGAATATTTCAAAATTCAAAAAGCTATTTTCGCCATGAAATGATAAGAGGTTCAAAAGCTGCAGGAGTTAAAAGAATAAGAATACATGATTTAAGACATTCACATGTATCATATTTGATTAATAAAGGCTATACAGCACTTGCCATAGCCGACAGACTAGGCCACGAGGCTGTAGACATCACTTATAAATATGCACATCTATTTCCAACTGTACAAACAGATATGGCAAAAACTATGGATGCAGAAAGAGAGGCTTTATTAGATGAGTGCGAAGAATAATGATGCAAAAGGCAGATGGAGAAATGTAACAGTTGCCTTTAGGGTGTCACAAGAAGAAAACGAAGAAATAAATATGAGGGCAAAACTAAGTGGATTTCAGACAAAGCAGGAATTTATTGTTCAATCATTACTTTATACAAAAATAAGAGCTGTGGGGAATCCGCTAATGATGCTTAGTTTCAGAAAATATCTCCAAGAAATAATAGCACAGTTAAAGAGGATTGAGGCTGGTGGAGAAATTGATGAAGAGGTATTTGTCCCAATTAGAACAATGTTGGATATATTAGATGGATTTGAAGAAAGAAAAAAGCCCTAAGCAATAAGCTTAAGACTTACAAGGTAACAAGGAGGTTGTCCCCGCTACTTTTATTACCAATTAAATTATAGCAGGGGTTACCTCCAATAACAACAAAATTTTTAAATTACGGAGGAAAAATGAATAACACAGTAATAAATAAATCCTCCAATGCGGAGGACACAGATAATAAAGAAATAGAGGCTATAAGAGATAGCCTAAAAAAACGTCCTGATGGAAGTCCGAGACAAACCATTGAAAATGTCATTGAGGTTTTAAATAAGGACCCAATGTTAAAGGATGCAATAAGGCGTAATGAACTTTCCTGTAAGACAGACATTGTTAAGAAGATGGATTGGAGAAGACGTTCAAAGACATTTACCGATACGGATTTTAACAACATAATGCTTAGAATGGAGAAATTCTATGGCATTACAAGAGATAAAAACATAAAACGTGCAATTGACATTGTAGGCAACAACAACCATTATCATCCCATTATAGACAAATTGGAAAGTCTGGAGTGGGACGGAAAATCAAGGCTTAGATATCTGTTACCAAGATACCTTGGAACAGATGAAAGTGATTACATATTTGAAGCAACAAGAATAATGATGATGGGTGCAGTACACAGAGTTTA